>Ga0316224_1000325_pt1 | contig 71245 bp, 70 predicted proteins | sample TBH18013metaG_FD_206254 | JGI IMG/M metagenome (GOLD analysis project Ga0316224, IMG submission 206254) | Freshwater microbial communities from Trout Bog Lake, Wisconsin, USA - TBH18013 | ecosystem: Environmental > Aquatic > Freshwater > Lake > Hypolimnion/Profundal zone | place: USA: Wisconsin... | reverse complement strand
ACGGTCAGCGCGTGCACGATCCATCCCCTTCCATCACCGGCGGGTTGCAACCCGCCGGTGATGGACTATTCTTACTCCTGAGCTCGGAAAATCATAAGACAAGCGCGATGACATTAGATCGACGCGCACGCGTCCTGATCTAATGTCTGAATCGCCCTCTACCTTATTGAATAGAGACGGATTCAGCTCTTCGGTGAATCGCATCGGCGATTCAACCTCAAAGCATCCGGCTCTAGAACAAGGTCAATGACGTCCGCGCTTGACGCCGGCGGCATAGGGCGTGCGCAACTTTTGGCGGCGCTCGGTAGGCATGACGGTGCGATGGTGCAGGGGTTCGAGGTCGGGATGATATCCGATGGTCAGGATGGTGGCCGAAGGGAATTCGGCCATCAGCATGGTTAGAATCTGGATTTCGGCCTCGGGGCTTAAACTGTCGGCGGCTTCTTCGATGAAAATCCAATCCGGTCCGTGCAGCAGCAAGCGGGCGAAGCCCAGGCGCTGCTGTTCTTCCAGGGACAAACTATCCTCCCAATTGGCGCTTTCCGACAGGCGGGGTATCAAATAGTCCAATCCGACTCGTTGCAGCACATATTCTTCGGTTCGATCCTGCGTGAACGCCTCGGTCGTCGATGGATAGGCGATGGCGCTGCGCAAGGTTCCCGTCGGCAGATAGGGCCGTCGGGGCATGAAAAAGATGCGGGTGTCGGCGGGGATCACCACCTTGCCCGCCCCCCAAGGCCACAATCCGGCCACCACTTTGAACAAATGAATGGCGGCGCTGGGGTCGCCGCTGATCAGAATCCGTTCGCCCTTGGCGAAGGTTTCGTTGAATGTGGGCAGAATGGTTTCGCCGCCGGGAGCGTCGATGCGAAGCTGATCGAAGACCATCCGCTCTCCGGGTTCACGGACGATTTCTATGCCGGCGCCTTCGGGGCCGTGGCCGTTGCCCAGTTTGGTCAGGGCGTCCTGAAGCTTGATCACCCGTTCCACCGAGGCCCGCCATTCCGCCACCTTTTGAAGATTGTCGATGGGCCAGGACAGCGCGGCCGCCAATTGCTGAAAAGCCTGGGCGGTTTGCATCAGGGTTCCCAGGGTGATGGTTCCGGCGATGAAACGCGGCGCAGCCACCATGACCGGAAAGGCCGTCGACAGGATCGAGTAGCCGGAGGTGAACAGAAACAGCCGTCCGATGGCGGCCGATTGGCGGTCCCACGTATTGCGGATGCCGACGAACAATTTGCCCAGATGGCGGCGCTCATCGGCTTCACCGTGCAAAAGCGCGATGGATTCGGCGTTTTCCCGCACATGCACCAGCCCGAAACGGAAATTGGCCTCGGCGGTTTGGCGCCGGTCCTGAGCCTTGATCAAGGGCCATCCGACGATCAGGGCCATCGCGGTGGCGGCGCTGGAATAGACCAAGGCGATCCACACCATATGGCCGGGGATGGTGATGGTGAACATGGAAAAATTGAAGCTAAGAATGCCCGACAGCGACCACAGGATTTGAATGAAGCTGATCAACAGCATCAGGCAGTAAAACAGCGAATGCGCCAGGTCGAGGGCGTTTTCCACGGTAACGCGGATATCTTCGGAAATGCGTCCGTCGGGATTGTCGTGATCGCCGGGAATGTAAGTGACCTGAACCTGATGGCCCCGGCAAACCCATTGATCCAGCAATTGTCTGGTCAGCCATCGCCGCCACATCAGTTGCAAGCGCCGTTTGATCATCATATGAGTGGTGTTGATGGTCATGCCAGCGGCCAGAATCAAAGCCAGAACTTCCATCTGTAAAAAGAATCCGTTCATGGAATGCTGTTCAAGGGCGTTGAACAGCCCGGCGCTCCACAGGTTGATGCGGACCTGAACGAAGATTTGGCCGACGCTCAAGGTGACGAGGGCCGCCCCCAGCATACGGACGCGCCATCTTTCATCGGCGTTCCAGAACGGCCCGGCAAGCCGAAGGAAGCGAGCGATGAACCACGTTGCCCAAGAATCCCGAAATGATTGCGAAAACATACCCCCACTATAAAGCAGAACGGCCGCTCCACAACAGGGCTTGATTGGGCAAGGGAAAGAAGTCGGAAACATTGACCGAGGGCTTGCCGAACAAATACCCTTGAACGTAATCGCATCCGCATTCGCGCACAAACGCCAGGGCCTTCGGCGAATCGACCATTTCGGCCACGGTCTCCACTTTCAGTTTTCGGCATAGCTCGGTCAGCGAGGTTAGGAACGCACGGCCCTTGGCGGCCTTCTGGGCGTTCTTGACGGCGCTGCCGTCAAGTTTGACCACATCCACTTCCATGACGGAAAGGTATTGGAAACTTGCGGCTCCGGCGCCGAAATCGTCCAGACAGACCTCGAACCCGCGTTGCCGCAGCGATTGAATGAAGGCGTTGGCTTCATCCAAATCCGTCATGCGCGACGATTCGGTTACTTCGAAAATCAGCCGGTCTTCAAGCCAGGGGTTTTTGTTCAACAGCGCGTAAAGTCCTTCTTTGTACCGTTCCTTGCCGATGGAGAATCCGGATATGTTGACGGCGGCCCGGTAGGATTTGTTGTTGCGCGGTTGCTTGGACAGCCACTGGATGACCTTGGCCGCCATGGACAGATCGAACTGGTCGATCAACCCGGTTTCCTCGGCGAAGGTGATGGCCTTGAACGGAGAAGCGTCCCGGTCGCCGTTGAACCGGCACAGAGCTTCGAAATGATGGATGGTCCCGTCGCGCATGGAGACGATGGGATGCAGAGCCACCTCGAAATTATTTTGCGTGATCAGATTGCGGAAGGCGGTGATCTGCCCCACGGTCTGTTCCACCAGCGACCCCATGTTGTTGGTGATGTCGGTCAAGGCCGAAACGCCCGAGGCTTGTAAATTCTGGAAGGTGTACATCAAGCCCTTGGCCAGACTGTCTTCGTCGATATCCGATGCGTCCCCCACGTTGATCTGGGCGCTGCTGATCAGAACTTCGCGGGCGGGGGCGATGGTCTGAACCAGATTGACCACTTCCTTTTCGACATCGACGACGGACTGACCGGCCTGGGCGATGAAGCCGAATTTGTCGCTGCCCAAATTGGCGGCGGTGTCGCCGTCGATCGAATTGGATTTCATCAAGGCGCCGATGGCGGCCAACAAAGTTTCCCGCTCATCCTCGGGAAGGCTGGCTAAAATCCGGTCAAGTCCGGTTACGTCCAGAACCGTCAGGTTGACGTCCTTGCCCGCCTTGGACAGTTCCTTTAACCGGCCGGCCGCCAATTCATGGAATTTTCCGGCTTCGTAAAGGCCGCTGCCGCTGTCGCGTCCGCATACCGCTTCACTTCCCGGTACGCGAACCTGGCTGCGCAAGGCTAAGTAGAAATGTCCGTTTTTCCCCAAGGAATGCCCGCAAATCTTGACCGGAAGTTTATGGCCGTTCGGACCTATGACGCGCATTTCCGTTTCGTCTATGCGGCCGTGCCGTTCCAGCATTGTTAAAATCGAATCGGCGACGATCCGGTCGCTGCCCTTGACCAGAACGCTGAATTCCTTGCCTTCGAGTTCGGCGGAACTACGGCCCAGCAAAGGCTGCACGGCCCCTTCGGCGCAGACGATTTTGCCGTCGGCCACTTCGACGACGATGTCGGCCCAAGCGAAGACAAAGCTTAGCGATCGTTCAAAAGTAAGTTGGTTCGCCATGATGGTTTTATGACACCCGTTATTGAAAATAAATGGGATCGAGAGAAATTATTTTCAATAAGAACTTTATTCAAGGGCATATATTTTATCAACTCAAGACAGCATGCTAATCTTTCGTACAATAAGATTGCGCATCGCCTAGAAACCGCCCAAAAGCACGACTTCCATTGCCGGATTTAACCGTTTTTTCTTCTTTGAGACCATCAATGTCGATTACGCTGACTGTGTCGCTCATCCAATTGGCGACATAAAGGCGTTTCCCGTCGGGGTGCGCCATGATGCCTTCGGGATATTCTCCCACGGCGGCGGTCGCGACCGGCGACAGGGTGCGAACGTCGACGGACGTGACCGTATTGTCGTGCTGGTTGGTCACGAACGCCAAGCGGCCATCGATGGAAAAGGCGATCACATAGGGGGTTCGACCGACCGGTATGGAGCGGATCAGGCGCATGCTTTCCAGATCGATCACGGAAATGGAATTGTCTTGGACCGCGGCAACCCAGGCTTGCTTGCCGTCGGGCGAGACGGTAATGCCGAAGGGATGGGTGCCGACCGGAACGGTGGTCCTTACCATCAAGTCCGCAAGGCCGATCACGCTGACCGTACTCGAATCGCGATTGGCGACCAGGGCGAGAGCGCCGTCAGGTGTAACCGCTATGCCCGCTGGCGCCTGACCGACGGGAATTCTGCCGACAAGCGAAAGGCTGCGCGTGTCGAAGACGGCCACATCGTTGTCGTACCACTCGCCTACCAGCAACCGGCCGCCGATTTCGTCCAACGCCATGCCAAGCGGCCCGCCGGGAACGGGTATCCGTTTGACGATCTTACGGGTGTTACCGTTTATGAAAGTGACCTCGTTGGGTCCGGGTATGGAGACGAAAACGTCGCGTCCAGTTTTCCCGACGGCGATCCCGGCCGGATTGGCGCCGACCAGGATCGTATCGACAACACTGTCGGTCGAGCTGTCGATCACCGAAACGGTTCCCGCCTCCTGATTGGTGATCCACAGGCAAGGCTGCGGCGGCGCGCAGGCGTTTAAGGCAAAGCCCAAAGCCCACGCCGCCGCCACGGCGGAAGTGGCTTTATTTCTCGGCAAGTTGTTTGACGGTCTTAAGGCCAAGATCATAAACGCCCTCGACGGCGGCTTGCGAGGATTCGTCGTTCAATTCCTTGGGCGGGTCGTTGTTCATGAAGCCCCGGTAGAACGCTCCCCGCCATTCGACCGTGCTGCCGCCGCTGGGATTGGCGCTGACGGTGATGGTCGAGGAATAGTTGTTCACGGGAAGAACCTTGGGATCGACCTTGGTGATTTCATAGGAATAGGACATTCCTTCGGCGCTGTATCGGGTCAACGCCTCTTCGATGTCGCCCCCGCTTTTAAGATGAATGACGCGCTTGGCCGAATTGGGCGCGTTGCCCCCGGTCGCGTCGACCTTTTCCACGGCGGGAAGCCAGACGTTGATTTTGTCGAAATCGGCGATGATGCCCCAAACCTTGGCCGGAGGGGCGGCGACGTCGATGGTCTTGATCACCTTCAGGCGGCTGGGGCCATGAGCCTTGGCGTCGGTCGCCGCGCCAAGCGCCGCCAATGCCATGATCATAAACAAAAAGCGTTTCATGTGGTTTCTTCTCCTTATATTTTCAGGCTGTCACTGGAAAGAAACCATTCCCGATTTTGGATCTAAATTCAATCGTCGTATCGGATATAAGAGAAACGAGGGTCTTTTTGCGGCGTTCCCGGCAATGCTCCACCGTCAAGGCCGGGCTGCCAATGAACCACTTCCTCGATCTTGGTGGCGAGCGTGATGTCCATAAGGGTGACGGCTTTGGCGGAGTGGGTTTTCAGGCGTATCTCGACCCACGCGTAAGAGGCGGAAATATCGGGATGATGCCAAGCGGCTTCGGCCAAATGGCCGACGACTCCGATGACCATCAAAGTGCCTTTCCAACCATGCGTGCGGTATGTCCGTTTGATCCAGCCGTCTTCATAGGTCCAATGACGCAAGGCGCCGGTCAGGCGCGATGTTATTTCCTCGTGGCTAAGGCAGTCCTCCATGATTCCTCTCAGTCGGAGCTGATCATGATCTCCGGATGTTCATCTTGTTCGGGACGGTCCAATCCGTCTTCTTCGGCAAGAAGGACGCCCGCGATGCAAAGGTCGCCGTCATCAATGATCAAATCGACGGGTTCCAGGCGCTCGCCCTTGCACGGACCTTCGAAACACAGGCCGGTTTCAATCTCGAATCGGGAACCGTGCTTCCCGCACAGCAAATGGTCCAAACCGGAATCCATGAATTGGCCGGGTTCAAAGTCCAAAGCAATGCCTTGATGTGGACAGCGATTGACGTAACCGAAAATCCGTTTGTTCTTGCGGACGACGAAAATCCGCCACGGGTCCTTGCCGCCGTTTCCGTTCAGGCGAGCCAGCGTGAAACCGACGGCGCGGTTGGCGGGGATATCCGTGACGCGGCAAATGGAAAATATCTCTTCCGTTTGGTTCATGAGTGTTCTCCACATACGGGATAGATGGGATTGTCAATCAATCGGTTCAACACCCGACCCATATCATGAAGCGGAGTCACGGGGCAAAGCTTGCCGGTTGGTCGCGGTGATAGTATACTCCGCGCAGAAGCTGCGGTGGGGGCTTCTTAAAGAAGGAAAATGTTCCAGAACGCTGGGAGACCTTAAAAGCATTTACCGCATCTTTAATATAGTGGGGGGCGATGGTCGCTCGTTCCGCTAGGGGGGTCTATCCGTCAACCGGGCCTGTTGTTGGCAGGCGCAGAAAACAAGAAGATAGGTGCCCGTTTTTTTGCACAGGAGGTTATAACAATGGCAAAGATAGATAGACTTATGGTTGGCGAGTCGCTGGTTGGCGACGGCAATGAAATCGCTCATATCGATTTGATCCTTGGCCCGCGCGGGTCCACGGCCGAATCCGCGTTCGCGAACGCTTTGACCAACAACAAGGATGGGTTCACCGCGCTGCTGGCCGTCGTCGGTCCCAATCTGGCGGTCAAGCCGTCGACGATCCTGTACAACAAAGTCACCATTAAAGACGCCCGTCAGGCCGTTCAGATGTTTGGCCCCGCTCAGCGTGCCGTGGCCCTGGCCGTGGCCGACAGCGTCAAGGAAGGCGTGATTCCGGTTGCCGAAGCCGATGACATCTTCATCTCGGTCGGCGTGTTCATTCACTGGGAAGCCGCCGACGACGCCAAGATTCAAAAGTACAACTACGAAGCCACCAAGGAAGCCATCAAGCGCGCCGTCGACGGTTCGCCTTCCGGCGCCGAGGTTCAGGCCAAGTATCATTCGGTTTCTCATCCGTTCGCAGCGTCTTGAGAGCCCCGCGGCGGGTCGGAAACAGCGAATAACACCCACATAAGGGAAAGCTGGCTGACGCGTTTGCTAAAAATTTTCTCCTAGAGTATTTTGACTAGACTACGGGGGTGGCCTTTACGGGCCGCCCTTTTTGTCCAATATAATAAGAACCGGGAACCTAAAAGGGATGAGGAAATGACCAAGAAAATCACCGCCATAAGCCTTCTGGCGTGTTTGGTCCTGTCGGGTGCGTGCTATGCGAATGAATCCGCGGGCGCAAAACCGGCCGGCGCGGCGACGTCCGATAACACGCAGGAATACTCGAAAGCTCAGATTGCGCTTTACCGCAGCAATCAAGTGGGAATGCTTCGCAAGAACGACGTGGTCAACTACACGTTCAATCGTCAAGGCAGTTTGGAAACCCCGATCGACGACAAAGCCTCGATCGCTATTGTCGACGTGGATCAGGACGGCAAAAAAAATATCACCGTCAATTTTTTGACCGGTGAAAATCACATCGAGATGCCGATGTTCGAAGGCTTCAAGCAGGGCAATCCCATTTTGATGGTGTTTCTTGAGCATGACGTCAAGCAGATGAACGAACTGACCAAAGGCTCGACATTATATTTCCGCAGCCGGATTCGCGACGGGCTGGCAACTCCAAGCAAGTCGACGGTACAGGCGACCACGATCACTATCGATCAGCAAAAAGTTGAAGCGACCGTCGTTACTGTCAAACCCTATGTCGGGCTAGAGGAGATCGACCGGTTCAAACAATTCGAGCAGAAATCTTACCAATTCGTCATTAGTCCGCACGTTCCGGGCGGCGTATACAGTATCAAGACAATGACGCCGGGGGTCGATGGTTCGCCGGTGTTGGAGGAGTCCTTGGTATATGCGTCCCGCACCAACAGTTAAGGTGATTGAACGATGAATACGATGCTGAAATCGATAACGATTGCGATTGGTTTTGTCTTTGCTGCGTCCGGCGCCTGGGCTAACGATAAAAAGCCGTCGCAAGCGAATGACTATCCGACTCAAACCAAAGTCTTGTATGTGCTGCAATGCATGGATGTGAACGGTAAGTCTCCTGAAATTTTGCAGAAGTGTTCTTGCGGCATAGACGCGATCGCGTCGCAACTGCCCTTCAGTACTTACGAGACCGCGGAAATAGGCATGCAGATGACAGGCGTTCCCGGCGTTCGCGCTGCCGCCTTGCGGCAGACCACCACCGTTATCGATGCCATCGACAAGCTGCGTAAGGCCCAAGCCGATTCTAATTTGCGGTGTTTCTAGAGTGCGATGACATTAGATCGACGCGCACGCGTCCTGATCTAATGTCTGAATCGCCCTCTAACTTATTGAATAGAGACGGATTCAGCTCCTCGGTGAATCGCATCGGCGATTCAATCTCAAAGCATCCGGCTCTAAGGCGTTGACCCAATCGCGTGGATGCCATGCGATTGGGAAGACTTAACGGCCTAATTCCTTCGAGGGTTCGGGGCTGGCATCAACCAGCGGATAACCCGCGCCGGTCCATTGCTCGATCCCCCCCTGATACCAGAGAACCTTGTATCCCCAAAGGCTGGCGCGCTTGGCGGCGTTCCACGACATCCAGCAATTCTCGCGGCAATAGATAACCACGGGAACGGACTTGTCGTTGTCGATGGCTTTGTTCAGGCCTTGTTTGAAATAGCTTTCCAGCGCGGGCGACAGAACCGGCTGCCCGGCGTCGGGAAGCCACAGGCTGCCAGCAATGTTGCCGTGGCGTGCAGGCGCCCACAGAGTGTTGGCGGGCAAGTCCACGGGACGCGGGGGGGTCGGCAGTACGTCAATCAGCCCAAGCCGATCGCCGTTATCCATTCGCGCCTTCAATTCCTCGGTCGTAACGGTTGTCGCGCCCGGCGCGATGTCCGGTGTCGGCGCCCGGTATTGGTCCTTGCGATATCCCTCGTCGTTGAAGAACGCGCTTTCATCCGGCGCCGCCCATGCCGATTGCGGTAAAACCATAAGCGCCAGCAGCGGCACCGCCTTAATGAGAAGGCGTGATAAACTTGTCATCGTCATCGATTCGCACGACACCGTATTCGTCAAGAATAGCGTCGATTTGCGGTTTAAGTTTTTTGATCTCGGCGTTCAAAAGATGTTTCAGTTTCGGCTCGTTATGGCGAACGCCCATGGTTACGCGGTACTCGATTTTAAGCTTATCCGTTTCCTCGACCAATGGCACCAGCGAAAGCGGAACGGTCGAGTGCTTGGAGAAATATCCGGCAATGGGGCCCCACAACACGCCGACATCGATAATCCCCGTGGAAAGGTCGTTGATCAAGTCCTGCCCCATTGCGTTGTAACGGGTGTCGACAATCAAACGGTAGGGACGCAGTTGCGCTGCATACCCAGACGCCACCAGTGCATCTACCGGCGGTGTGCCGGCGATGATGCCGATGGGGTGCCCCTTGAATTCGGGTGAACTAAGCGTGGTGGCGGTAAAACCGTCGGCTGCTCGGGTTACTATGGCGTAGGTCGAGCGGTAATACGGATTGGTGTTTTGCACCAACTCATCACCGTTAATCATGCCGATGATAACGTCGCAGATCCGAGTGTTTAGTGTCGAACGAACGAAACCCATCGATTGCGGCATGAACACGTAGCTTAAGGGAAGGCCAAGATCGTCGGCGATGAGCTTGGCGATCTTATTTTCAAAACCTTCTTCGGCGCGGTTGGAAAACGGCATATTGCGCGGGTCAGCGCACACTTTGAATTCGGTTAGGGATATTTCGCGGCTGTTGTCGTTGGCGGCATGGGCGGGAAAACCTGCCCACGCAACGCCGATAGCCAGACACACCAACCGAAAAAAAAGTCGTAGGCATTGCGGCCAAACACCGCAATGCCCCTTTGACGGACGACAGACAGTTTCGGATGACCCGAAGTTGAGCATCATTCACCGATACGAGTGGGTCTGCCGCCGGGAAGCGCGCCATCCGACCGGGCTTTTAAGTAGCCGTAAATGTCATCGATATAATCCATGACATCGGGGTTGTTTGCCCATGACGGCATGACCTTCAGAATACCACCCACATTGCTTTCTTTTCCGCCAGCGACGATGCTGACGAAATCGTCATAGCTAAGGCGCTTCAACGAATCCACCAAGGCCGGAGCAAAGGTGCTTCCCACGCCGTCCGGGCCGTGGCAGACGTGACATGTGGACGCGTAACGGCGGTAACCGTTATAGGTTCCTTTGTCCACTTTCCCATTTTCAACTACGTAAGGCGGGGTTTTCTGATCGGCAAAAGCTTGGTGCGATCCCCCAAAGCCAACCACACTCAAAACACATGCGAGTGCAGACGCACACGCGATTTTTGTTATACGCATTCTTGGTTCCTCTACCAGTTCGTTGTTTGGGGTCGGACTTTTCCTTTGGTTTTATCCAATGGACGGGCCAGACAACACACTTGCAGCGGCAAACCGGCGCCCCTTTATTTGGAATATAAAAATTCCCTGGTGGAGTTTGCCCCACCAGGGAAGAAAGTCAATGACTAGATTGTCTTATTACAGACTTTTTTTAGGGTCATCTATTCCAGCGAGAACACCGTCAGAACGCCACCCAGGTTGGTGTAATCGGACAGAGCAGCGTAAGCTCCAACCGCACCCAAACCATCGGTGCCCTTCTTCAGGCCAGCAGCCATGCCGATACCGGCCCAACCACCGACGCCCGACAGGACGCCCACATACTGCTTGCCAGCATGCGACCAGGTGTTGACGTTGCCGATGATGCCCGACGGGGTCTTGAACTTGTACAGTTCCTTACCGGTCGTATCGTCAACGGCCTTCAGATAGCCTTCCAGGGTGCCGTAGAACACGACGCCACCGGCAGTGGACAGGGTGCCGGACCACACCGAGAACTTCTCGGGGACGGACCAAACGATCTTACCAGTGGTGGCGTCCCAGGCGATCATGTTACCCAGCGTGCCTTCGACCTGAGCGGGCGAAGCCTTAGGAGCGGGGTACATCGACAGGGTGGCGCCGACATAGGGTTGACCAGCGGTATACGAAACCTTGAAGGGTTCGTAGTCCATGCAGACGTGGTTGGTTGCTACGTAGAACAGCTTCGTCTTGTGCGAGAAAGACGCGGGTTGCTCGTCCTTCGAACCCAAGGCGGCCGGGCAGATGCCCTTGCTGTTGAAATCGGCGCCGTTGTGCTGCGTCGAGTACTTTTCGACAACGTCGGGACGACCAGTCTTCATATCGACATGGGTGGTCCAGTTGACGGCCGGGTCGAACAACTTGGCGGTCAGGATTTCGCCGGAAACGCGGTCCAAGGTATAGGCATAGCCGTTACGATTGAACTGGGTCACGGTTTCATGATCCTTGCCGCCGATGTTCAGGGTAGCCAGGATGGTTTCGTTGATGCCGTCATAATCCCATTCGTCATGGGGGGTCATCTGATAAACCCACTTGGCAACGCCGGTATCGGCGTCACGAGCGAACAGGGTCATGGACCAACGGTTGTCGCCGGGGCGCTGTACGGGGTTCCACGTGGAGGGGTTGCCCGAACCGTAGTACATCAGGTTCAGCTTGGGATCGAACGAATACCAACCCCAGGTGGCGCCGCCACCGATCTTCCATTGATCACCTTCCCAGGTGTTGGTGCCGGAATCGGGACCAACGGGCTTGCCCAGGGCAGTGGTCTTGGCGGGATCGACGAGGATATCCGCGTCCGGACCCATGGAGAACGCACGCCATACGCGCTTGCCGTCCTTAATGCTGTAAGCGGTCACGTGACCGCGAACACCGAATTCACCACCGGAAATACCGACGTACACTTTGTCCTTGAAGACGAAGGGGGCGTCAGTGGCGGTGTCGCCCTTGGAGCCGTTCGTGCTGTCGCCGTTGACGGTCGACCAAACGACGTTGCCGGTCTTGGCGTCAAGAGCAACCAACGTGGTGTCGGCTTGATACAGGAAAATCTTGCCGTCGCCATAAGACAGGCCGCGGTTCACCGTATCGCAGCACATCACCGGAACGACGCTGGGATCTTGCACCGATTCATAGCGCCAGATCACATGCTGATCGTTGAGGTCGATGGCGAACACCTTGTTGGGGAAGGGCGAGTGAACGTACAGCACGTCGCCGATAACCAACGGACCACCTTCGTGACCGCGCAGAACGCCGGTCGAGAACGTCCAAGCAACCTTCAGCTTGCCCACGTTGGACTTGTTGATTTGAGTGAGTTCGCTATAGCGATTCTGAGAAAAATCGCCATTCGGCAGTGCCCATTGATTGGGGTCTTTTTGGAGCTTCAACAGCTCTTCATTCGCCTGACCGACTGCCGGCACGGCGACGATGACAGCGGCGGCCATCAGTACTTGTTTAAGGCTTCTCATTATGTGTCCTCCCATGATGTAACTGAAGGGGTACCCTTACTAGACAGCACCAATTGGGATTATCTTCTCGTTTTCGGCACCCTTCGAGGATTGAAGGGCCGGTTGACGGACGATCCTTGGCAAGACAGAACTTAATTAAAGACTACTGTCTCTGTCTTGGTTGAAAATCTAAACATAATGTAATGTGGAATCAATAGGGAAAATCGTACAGTTTCACCACTATGTCTTCGGATTGTAATATGCTGCGCTGCACCAAGTCTTTTGCGTCGCGACATTTCCATGATGGGAACCTTACTTTGGAAAAGATATAATGCGATTACCAATGGCCCTTTTCATCATGATTTGGTCAATAATGTTGACCTTGGATGCGCGTGCACAACCGATGAGCATCGAGCAGATCGCCCCGGGCATTTATCTTCACTCCGGCAAGCAGGAAGACGCTTTTCCTTATAACCGGGGCGACATTGCCAACCTTGGGTTCATCGTCGGCAAATCCGGCGTCGCGGTCATCGACACCGGCGGCTCGCCTTTCCTGGGCGATCAGTTGAAACAGGCAATCCGCTCGGTAACCGATCTTCCCATAAAGTACGTCATCAACACCCATGTTCATCCCGATCATATTCTTGGCGATTCGGCTTTCACCGACCAAGACGCCGTATTCGTGGGAAGCGCACGGCTGCCCGGCGCCATGCAGGGGCGCGGTCCGTTTTATTTGAACAGGCTGCCCCAAAATGTCGGACCGGACGATGCCAAGGGGGCGGCGATCGTTTTGCCTACCCAAGTGGTCGACGGAGAAACATCGCTGGATTTAGGCGACAGGACGATCGTTTTGAAAAGCTGGCCGACCGCGCATACCGACAACGATTTAACCGTTTGGGACCCCGCAACCAAAACGTTGTGGGCTTCCGATTTGCTGTTCGTCAACCGCATCCCCGTTCTTGACGGCAATCTGTCGGGGTGGCTTTCCGATTTGGACGGGCTTGCCGCCATACCCGCTTCGCAGGTGGTTCCCGGCCATGGCCCCCTGGTGACCGAATGGCCTGCCGGGTTGGCCGATCAGCGCCGTTATTTGACGATCCTGCGCGACGAAGTCCGCGCGGTCATCGCCCGTCACGGCACCATGGAACAGGCCATGGACGGCGTCGGCCAAGGCGAGAAGGGGAAGTGGCTTTTGTTCGGACTTTACAACCGCAGGAACGTTTCCGCCGCATTTGCCGAACTGGAATGGGAATAGCAATTTTCCCGAAAATGCGCTATCCTCTTTAGAATTAATAAAAATTTTGGAGAGTGACATGCGATCGCGTTCCTTTTTGGCAGTGGCGGCTGTGGCGTTGTGGGGCGTTGTCACCGGTCCCAGCCGGGCCTATGCCGCCGAGGCCGATGATTTATCCCGTTGGACGGATATCCGTCCGATGGTTTTCGGCGGGGCCGCCATCGCGGACGGCGCCGGAATCATAGCTTTGGACACTCCGGTCAGAGCCGAGGACGCTGCCATCGTCCCCATTACCATTCAGGCGCTTGTTCCCCAGAATCCCGACCGTTATATCGCCAAGCTGTCCCTGATCATCGACGAAAATCCGTCGCCGCTGGTCGCGGTTTTCCATTTAAGCCCGCTTAACGGTTCGGCGACCATATCCACCCGCGTGCGGGTGAACGATTACACCAACATCCGCGCCGTGGCCGAATTGTCCGACGGCAAGCTGGTGATGGTCAGCCGCTATGTGAAAGCGGCGGGCGGGTGTTCCGCCCCGGCCGGGAAGGATATGCAGGCGGCCATGGCGCGTTTGGGCAAGATGAAAATGATCCTTCCCGAAAAGATTCTTCCGGGGCAACCGGCGGTCTATCAACTGCTGCTCAGCCACCCCAACAATTCCGGTCTGCAATTCGACCAGATGACCAGGAATTATATTCCCGCGCATTACGTCAAATCGATCCAGGTTACGTTTGACGGCAAGCCCGTTCTTATGGTGGAGTCGAACATTTCGATCAGCGAGGACCCCAGCTTTCATTTCAGTTGGATGGCCGATCGTTCCGGATCGTTCGAGGTTAAAGCCGTCGACAGCCAGGAAAAGGTTTTTACCGGCGCGTTTCCCGTCACGGTTTCGTCGGGGTCTTGATCCCGCGCATATTGAATTAGAAACGGCGGCACCCTAGATTATGGGCACGCCCAACCTTTAACGACGCGAGCACATACCCATGAGCAATCCGGTTTACGATCGTATTACCCAAGACATTACCGAGAACGAAGTCGTGCTTTATATGAAAGGCACGCCTATGTTTCCCCAGTGCGGATTTTCCGCCGCCGTGGTTCAGGTTTTAAGTGGTTATGGGGTCAAGTTCAAAGGCATTGACGTATTGGCCGATCCCAGTTTGCGCGACGGCATCAAGGCTTTCACCAATTGGCCCACCATTCCGCAGCTTTACGTAAAGGGCGAATTCGTCGGCGGTTGCGACATCGTTCGTGAAATGGCGACCAATGGCGAACTGACCAAACTTTTCCAGGACAAAGGCATCGCGGTCTCAGCCTGATTGTTCTGCCCGAACAATAGCCGCCCGTTTGCTTTTCGAGTTTGGACAGATTCGGGCCGTCTTGGCATCGTTTAAGACAATCGACGGCACAGGCGGGGGGGGAGGCAATGTACAAAAAGATCACGGGCTTTGTCGCGGCGGTGTTGGCCGGAAATCTCGCACTCATCTTTTCCGCTCAAGCAGATGTAATCAATCTAATTTGTCGCTTAGAGTACGGAAATTCGGGCCAACTCGCACCGCGTAACTATTGGCTAAACACAGGCGACATGACAGCCACCATGGGCGGATGGATCGGCATCCAGGGAGAAGACCCGAACTATGTGTTTTCGATGCCGGGACTTCGAACCAGCCCAAGCGATTATTCCTGGGACTTCAGTGGTTGGCATACGTCGATAAACAGAATGTCAGGCATCATGACGATGAGCATGCCGCCGCATTCTTACCAATATCAGTGTCAAGTGGGTGCGAACGCGATGCCCGCATCCAAATTTTAAAACCGACACGACGACCAAAGGTTTTCGTTCCATTGGTCATCCATCCGGAAAATGTCGGTTTTATGAAATAGTGGAGCGTCGGTCAAAAATCAAAGCCTCGGCCCAAGTTGGACCGAGGCCTTTTTGTGCCCCAAACGGGAGGGGGAGTTTTTACAGCGTATTCAAATCCCAGACTTGTCCAGCTCAGCCGCCGTCTTTTTTGACGTAGTCGGCATGGGCGGGGGAAGATAAAACGGTCAGGCCATAACCAACGCCACCAACCACGGCGACTAGTACGGCCAAGGCGAACATAATCTTACGCATGGTCATCCTCCTGATCACACACCCAAGCTTGAATGATAGCAGATCGGAGGCTAAGTAGCTTTAACAATCGGGGGAGGTTGAAAGCTGGGGCGGTGTTGGCATTGAGAGCACGATGGACCCGCCATCAAATCCAGTTTTTCGATTGAATTCGAGGCTTGGGGAATACCCTCAGAAGTACAGGAGAGCCTTTTGGGCTCTCCTGCAACATTTTGATAGTCCATATAATTCTGGGGCGATCCGTCGCGATTAACGCGAATAGAATTCGATGACCAGATTGGGTTCCATCTGAACCGGATAGGGAACGTCCGCCAGTTTGGGCGCGCGAATGAACTTGCCCTTCAGTTCCTTGTGGTCCACTTCCAGATATTCGGGAACGTCGCGCTCTACGCTTTGGGTGGCCTCCAGGATCAAGGCCATGTCCTTGGACCGAGAGCGGATGGCGATGACGTCGCCGTCCGACAGGCGATAGCTGGCGATGTTGACGCGCTTGCCGTTGACCTGAATGTGACCGTGATTGACGATTTGGCGGGCGGCGAAAGGTGTGGGCGCCAGCTTCATGCGGTAGACCACCGCGTCCAGGCGACGTTCCAGCAATTCGATCAGGTTTTCAGAGGTGTCGCCACGACGGCGCACGGCTTCGTCGAACAGGCGGCGGAACTGCTTTTCGCCGATATTGCCATAATAGCCCTTAAGCTTTTGCTTGGCGCTTAGCTGCGTGCCGAAGTCCGAAGGCTTCTTGCGGCGGGCGCCGTGCTGACCGGGCGGGGTTTCCTTGCCGCGCGCCAGCGGGCTTTTGCTGCGGCCCCACAGGTTGGCGCTAAGACGGCGGTTGATCTTGTATTTCGTTTCGATGCGTTTGCTCATGTTATCCCATGGCTTGATGGTGTCCCGATAGTCCTGTTCCGGCACGGCCGGGGCGGGGTTGCGCCAAAAGCGCCACCCACATTCTCGGGAATGAAGCGGGGCCTATACATCAAGCCCGCTCGTGTTGTCAATCAAGAAACCCGGCCAGGATCTCCTCGACCGTCTCGCGACCAAGGCCTTTGGTGATGAAAACCAGGCGCGTGGTCCGGTCTTTCAGTGATTGGGCGGGGAGGGGGGCGGGGGGATGAAAGATGTGTTGAACGCCATGAATGGCGAACGGCTGATCGTGTTCGCGGGCGTGGACGATTCCCTTGACGCGCAGCAGGGCCTCGCCCCGGTTGGAGGCCAGCATGGACAAGGCGAAGGCAAGCGCTTGCCAGGAAACGGGATGGTCGCGGGTTATGACGAAGGTTGAAACGTCATGTTCATGGCTGCGGTGACGGTCATGGCCGTGATCATGGCCGCAGTGCGGTCCGCACTGGTGATCGTGATCGCCCACGGCCAGCCAGCGATCCGCATCGACCACATGTCCGCGCTTGAATAAACCGGTTTCAAGAATCAGCGCCGGATCGACGTCCCCATTGATTGCCGTGATGATGGGGGCGTTGGGGTTCAAATCGCGCAGGGCGGTTCGGGCGGCGGCGGCGGATTCCCTATCGGTCATGTCGGTTTTGGTCAGCACGATCCGGTCGGCGACGGCGACTTGTTTGGCGGCTTCCCACTGGCGTTTCAGCGTCGTGGCGCCGCAAATGGCGTCCAGGGTGGCGACGACGCCGTCCAAACGGTAATGGGCGCCCACCACCGGATCGACGGCCAAGGTGTGGATGATCGGCGCCGGGTCGGCCAAGCCGGTGGTTTCGATGACCACCCGGCGGAATTCGGGGATTTCGCCTTTGACGCGCTTGAACGCCAAGGTGCGAAGCGCGTCGGACAACTCGCCCTTGACCGAGCAGCAGATGCAGCCCGATTCCAGCAAGACCACTTCGTCGGTAACGGGGGTGACCAACAGATGGTCGATGCCTACTTCGCCGAACTCGTTGACGATGACGGCGGTATCGGACAAGTCCGGATTGCGCAGCAAAGCGTTAAGCAAGGTGGTTTTGCCGCTTCCTAGAAAGCCGGTCAGAATGGTGATGGGGATGGCGTTCGCTTCACTCATTTGTACAAATTTTCAGGCGCGATCAGAACCGGCGAGACTTCGACCGCTCCGTCGCCGCGAATGGCCGTATAAAAACACGTTCGCCGTCCGGTATGGCAGGCGACCCCGGATTGATCGACCTTCAGCAGGATCGTGTCGCCGTCGCAATCGATCAGCAAATCCACCAGCGTTTGCCCCTGTCCCGAGGTTTCGCCCTTGCGCCACAATCCCCGGCGCGAGCGCGACCAATAGCACACCCGTCCCGTCGTAAGCGTCTCGATCAGGGCGTCCTTGTTCATCCACGCCATCATCAAGACTTCGCCGGTATCGTGTTGTTGGGCGATGGCGGGAACCAATCCGTCCTTGTCGAATCGGACCAGGGGCAGGGCGGCGTCGGGGGCGGCGAATGTCATGAGCGTGGTTTTCGTCATTTTCATATGGTGGGCAAGGCGCTTTGGTGTACCTTCCCCTTGGTCCAAGTGTATATAGGAAAGATCATGTCCGATCGCAAACTTGCCGTCATCGTACTGGCCGCCGGTCAGGGCAGCCGCATGAAATCCGACTTGCCGAAAGTTCTCCACCCGCTTGCCGGGAGGCCCATGGTCCGGCATTTGATGGAGACGGTGCGGGGATTGTCGCCGGATCGGGTGGTGGTGGTGGTCGGCCCTGGCATGGAGGCGGTGACCAAAGCCGTGGCTCCGGCGGTCACGGTCCTGCAGGCGGAACGCAAGGGAACGGCCCATGCGGTGCTGCAAGCCAAGGCGGCGCTTGAAGGGCATGACGGCGACGTTCTGGTGCTTTACGGCGATACGCCTTGCTTAAGTTTGGAAACCCTTTCCAGCATAATCTCCAGACGGCGCGCCGACGATAATCCGGGTGTGGTGGTTTTGGGGTTCGAACCCCGCGATCCCGCCCGGTACGGTCGATTGGTCATGGGCGCGCGCGGCCTGGAAGCCATCGTCGAATGGAAGGACGCAACCGACGAACAACGGCGGATCGGTTTGTGCAATTCCGGGGTGATGGCCCTGGACGGCAAAGGCATATGGCAATGGCTGGAACGAATTTCCGATCGGAACGCGGCACAGGAATTCTATTTGACCGACGCGGTGGGGTTGGCCCGCGATGACGGGGTGTCCTGCGCGGTCGTGCTGGGCGGCGAGGACGAGTTGCAAGGGGTCAATTCCCGTGCCGAATTGGCGGTGCTCGAAGCCAAGATTCAGCAGGGATTGCGGCAAAAGGCCATGGATTCCGGCGCGACTTTGATTGCTCCCGATACGGTATTCTTTTCCTGGGATACCAAGCTGGGGCGCGACGTGGTGGTGTGGCCGCAGGTGATTTTTGCCCCCGGGGTCAGCATCGGCGACGGTGTAATCATCAAGGGGTTCTGCCATTTCGAGGGATGTGCCGTGGAAGGACCCGCCGAAATCGGGCCGTTCGCCCGGTTGCGCCCTGGCGCCAGGATCGGCCCCGAGGTTCATCTCGGCAATTTCGTCGAGGTGAAGAACGCCCAAGTCGAGAAAGGCGCCAAGATCAACCACCTGACTTACGTGGGCGATGCCCGGGTCGGCGCGGGAACAAATATCGGCGCGGGGGTGATCACCGCCAATTACGACGGCTTTTCCAAATCCTTCACCTCAATCGGGGAAAAGGTCTCGATCGGTTCGAATGCGGTTCTGGTCGCTCCCGTCAGTATCGGCGACGGCGCCATCATTGCCGCCGGTTCGGTCATCGTCGCGGACGTGGAATCCGATGCCTTGGCCCTGGCGCGCGGGCGTCAAAGCCATAAACCCGGCTGGGCCGCACTCTTCCGAAAGAACAAATCCGGCAGGTGACAGCACCTAAAAATTGTGTATTGTATGCAATCGTTAAGGTCGCTGCTTGCCGGGGGATATCGAGATGAGGCGTTTGTCGATTGTAACGGTCGTTCTAGTAATGGTTTCATGGTCGTTCGCCCATGCTGCGGGTACGGGCGAAACCATGGCGGCGTCGAAGCCGCCGTCTCCCAAACCCGGTTCTTACGATTATCTGGTGCTGGCGTTGTCGTGGTCGCCCACCTTTTGCGCTTCCGGCAGCGGCCACGCCGACCGCGAACAGTGCGGCGGCACCAACAAATATGGATTTGTCGCCCATGGCCTGTGGCCGGTTTTCCCCAGGGGCTCGGGTTCGGCGGCCCACGGATGCGGCGGCGATACGGGCGGTCTGACCGACAAATCGGCCGACCGGGTCAAAGGGGTCATGCCCAGCAGGAAACTGATCAATCACGAATGGGAAAAGCACGGCACCTGTTTCGGCGGCGATGCGTCAACCTATTTCGGCAAAGTCAGAACAGCCTGGGACAAAGTTAAGATTCCGCAGAAATTCAAGGCTCCAGTCCAGGAGTCAAAAGCCTCGGCCGATCAAATCAGAAAAGCCTTCACAGAAGCAAATCCCTCGATTCCCGGCAACGCCGTCGCTGTGAATTGTCTTCGTCCCAGAGGGAAAACCGACGCCTCCGATCGGCCTTTGGAATTGAAGGAAGTCAGGCTGTGTCTCGACAAGGATTTGAATTTTAAGGCATGCGGGTCCCAGGTCCGCGACCATTGCGGCGGTGACGCTTTGATCCTGCCTATACGTTAGCGTGTATGACGTAGTGTGGCACAATGCGCCAAGTTGCCGCGATTTAGGGACAAAGCCCTATAGAATTCGGGTTTAAAGGAGTGATAGCCTCGGGCGGGGTTAAAAGCGAGGGATGCTATGAAAGTACTTATTGCCGACGATCATGTTCTATTCCGTGAAGGCGTCCGTATGGTTCTTGAGGACTGGGCGCGTTCGGACTTGGAAATTGTCGAGGCCGGGTCTTATACCGACGTATTCGGTCTGCTCGAGTCCGGATCGGATTTCGATGTCGCCTTGATCGATTTGTGGATGCCGGGAGCCAACGGATTCACGGGGATCGAGACGGCAAGGTCACTGGCCCCTTCGACCAGGATTATCGTTGTTTCCGCCATTGAAGACGTTCGCGACATAAGGCGTATCCTTGGTTGCGGAGCCAATGGTTTTTTCGGCAAGTCCTCGCCCAGTTCCATGGTGATCGAGGCGGTCGAAAGGGCTTTGGCTGGAGAGTTGTTCGTCCATCCTCCGATTTCCGTGAGTGTGTCGGCCTCGCGTTCGAAAGTAAGCGAACCCGAAACCCGGTTGACCCAGCGGCAACGGGAAGTCCTGCATAAATTGCAGGAAGGCAAAAGCAATAAGGAGATAGCGCGGGAGTTGGGCCTAGCCGAAATTACCGTGAAGCTTCATGTGACGGCGATCCTTCGTACCTTTAACGCCGAGAACCGGACGCAGGTGGTGGTGCGCACGTCGTTGTCGATGGGCGGCTGACGCCTTTCTTTATCAGTGCGACGTTACAAGCGCATCGACACGGTCGAGGGGAGCTGTTCCTTCGGCCTTGTTGCCGAGGGCGCGGACCTCGATACGGGTCGAGCGGACGCCCAAATCCATGAGAACCTTGCGGACTTCCAGGGCACGGGATAAGGACAATCTCCGCGCCTTGCTGATGTTCGTGGAATCGCCGTCCGCGTAGGCCAGCAATTGCAGGGTCAAGGTATCGTCCCGGCTCATGCGCTGGGCCAACTGGGTCAAGGCCGGGGGGGCGCCGTTCGGCAACTGATTGTCGTCGGGCCGGAACAGAATCGTCAAAATATCGCCGTGATGAATGATGCCATCGCTCGCCTGGGGCGCCGCCGGGGCAGGCACCGATGACGACAACGCCGCGATTCGCTGCGGTTGTTCGGGTGGTTGGACCACCGGTTGACCGGTCGTCGTCGGCGACTGCGCTGCCGGTGCTGGGGGCACGGGTGTTGGGGCCGCGGGTGTTGGGGCCGCGGCTACCACGGGGGCCGCAGGTGTTGGGGCCGCCGGTACAGGCGCAGGTGATTGTATTGCCGCGGGCGTTGGCGTGGCGGGTTTTTGAGCCGCAGGCACAGGAGCGGGAGCAGCCACAGGCGGTGGAGAAATCAATAAAGCGGCCGCAGGAGCGGGCGGCTTCGCCGTCACCGGAGATTCCTTGGGCTGTTCCTTGTTTTTGCCGACGGGGGCGGGAGGCGGCGCCACCTGGGCCGTCGGCGCTTGTGCCGGGGCTACCGGATTTTTTTGATTCTGCGCGGTCGTGTCTTCGAGACGATCAATCTGGACATCGGAGGCTGAAGGCGATTTCCTGGTTGTCGGCGCCCGAGTGCTTTCCGCTTTAGGCGCGGACGGCTTCGATTTGGCTGCGGCGGACGAATTCGCGGGGACCGTGCCTTCGGATGTCAGGGGGCGAAAGATGACGTTGCTCTCGGCTGCGTTGGCGATATGCTGAATCCGTCGCTCGACGCCATTGGCGGGCGGGTTTTTTTTCAGCATGTCCGGCAGGCTTGGGGCCGGGCCGAGCTTGTCCAGAACCGACCAATCGACCGTAACAGCCGATTCAGGCCGGTCTCCGCCAATGACGACTTGAGCGCCAAGCGGTGAGGAGGAGATCAAAAGAAGGGCGGCAATCAACGCGCCGGTCGGTTGTTTGGCCTCTTTCATCGGACTTATCGTCTCCCTGCCGCATTATAAGTTTTGCTAAACACTATCCCATTGCCCGTCGTCGAACAATAGCATCCCACGCGTCGTCGCGGGACAGCACCACAATCAGGGACGCCGGGCCTTCTGCCCTTGCAAGAAATACCGTTCCACCGCCCGGCTGATGGCATGAGCCAGTTTGGCGCGATATTCGGGCTGGCGAAGATTTTTCTCGTCGACGGGGTTGGATAGATACCCCATTTCGATCAGTACGGCGGGCACGTCCGGGGATTTCAACACGGCAAACCCGGCGAAACGATGGGTGTTGCTGAGCAACGGCGTATCGCGTCCCAGTTCCTCGACGATTTCGCCGGCGAAACCGGCCGAACGATTCATGGTTTCCCTCTGGGCGAGGTCGATCAAGATGTTGGTGACGTCGGTGGTTTCGTGCGACAGGTCGATTCCGGCGATCAAATCCGCTTTGTTTTCCTTGTCCGCCAGCGTCTGCGCTTCGGCGTCCGAGGCGTTCTGGGACAAAGTGTAGACGGACAGTCCACGGATATCCGGATCTTTAACCACGTCGGCATGAAGCGAAATGAACAAATCGGCATTCAATTGGCGCGCGATGGCGGTGCGCTCGCGCAAGGGAATAAAGACATCCCGGTCACGGGTCAGATGAACGCGGTAATGGCCGGTCTTTTCCAACTGCCGTTGCAGTTCCTGCGCCATCGAATAGGTGACGTACTTTTCGTAAATGCCCGAAATTCCGATGGCGCCCGGGTCGACGCCGCCGTGACCGGGGTCGATGACCACCACTTGACGGGCGTCGCTTTCCTGCTTCGGCTGCTTGACGGCGCGGGGCTTATCATCCGGCGGCAGAACCGGAGCGGGCGCGGCGGGCGAAACCATCGCCGTTTTGATTGCCGCATCGTCCTGTTGCGCCGACGAGGGAATGGCGGGCGAAGGTGGAAGAGGCGCCGTAAGCATCGGTGTTCCCTTGGCGGCCGGGGTAGGCGCATCGCGAGGGGGCGATACCGGCTGCTGTTCGGAAAACGCGGGCGATGTAACGACGATCGGCGCGGGGAGCGCGAGGGCGGGCTGCGACGACGAAGCGTCAACTGTTTGGACGGTTTCGGGGGAAGCTTGTTTCGCCTTGGGCGTGGGCGGCAACGCCTCGGTCAAATGGGCGGCGGCATCGGGGTGGGCTTGGGCGGCGAACTCCTGTTTGCTGACGTCCTTGACGTCGATGACGAAGCGCCAGCCGGTTCCGTCCCGGGGGGACATGAGAAAGGCGGACTTGACATCGGCGGGGCGGGCCAGCTTAAGCGTCAAATGCGCGCCTGGATTGTCCTCGCCGTAAGCGATGCCAAGAATCGGTCCGGTCGTCCGGGGCAAAGACGGGTGAACGGCCCACGTCAACGTTTCGGTGTCGACAATGATCCGGTACGGGTTTTCGGCCAATCGCGTGGTGAAATTGATGGATTGCGACAGGTCGATCACAACGCGGGTAATCCCGTCGGGATGCTCGGCCGCCCGCAATCCTCCGGCGGCGGCATTGGCCCATACGATACCCGGCGCAAATGCGGCAAATGCGGCAAATGCGGCGTAGAGCCAAACGGATTGCGACCTTTTTTGCACTAGCGAAATCCAAACTTGTTCGAACAAAATCGCGACCGATTCATTTTACTACTGTAAAAGTTAACTGAAGATCAATCTGAAAGGTCTTGATTCATAAAGGCTCTCGTCCCGATTTCGGCTGATTTGGCATTAACGAGGCGATGATCAATAAAGACGATTGTGGAAAACCGAGCGGGGAGTTATGGTGCTTGGCGAAAAGCAAGAATCTGTTGGGCACCCGACCGCCGGGTGTTTGCGGTGAGGGGTTTGATGAGCGCTTAGCGCCGCCCGGCTCCCGTATCGCTTCCTGCGATTAGGGCTTTTCTTTCTGACCTTATTCCGAAGCCCCGTCGTGTCCATGCCGAACTCCATATCAGAATTTTGTGAGATTGTGCCTGCCGGCGCCGATGGCTTCGTTCGTCCAATCGTCTGTCTCTCGCTTTGTTTAGCCGAAGGAACAGACCCACGGAGTTATGTATTCAATGGTAAAACGCATGTTGATAGACGCCACGCATCCCGAAGAAACCCGGGTGGTCGTGGTGAACGGCACCCGGCTGGAAGAGCTGGATGTTGAAACCAGTACGAAGAAGCAGATTAAAGGCAATATTTATCTTGCCAAGGTTATTCGGGTAGAGCCGTCCCTTCAAGCCGCTTTCGTCGATTATGGCGGGAATCGCCATGGTTTTTTGGCGTTCAGCGAAATTCATCCCGATTACTTCCAAATCCCGGTGGCCGATAGGCAAGCCTTGCTGGCGGCGCAAAACGCCCTGACGCAGCGGGCCGATTCGGACGCGGGATTCGATGGCGATGATGATGGCGCCGAGGCCGAAGAAAATCCGGCCCCTTCCTCCGCCCGGGCGGAAGACGCGGGCGAACCGCCTCGCATCGACGCAGAGGGGGAATCGTCCGGGGATGCCCCGTTCGAAGGCGAAGAGGCGTTTTCCGACCAGCAGCAAAGTGATGAGTCATCGGCATCCGCCGCCGTTGAAAGCGACCAGGAACAGGATCGGCAACAGCGGCAGTCGGTGGACATCGTCGGCGGCGACGATACGGCCGAGCAGGAGCTTGAACGCCGCCGGGCGCGCCTGCTGCGCAATTATAAAATTCAGGAAGTGATTAAGCGCCGCCAGATCATGCTGGTGCAAGTGGTCAAGGAAGAGCGCGGCAACAAAGGCGCGGCGCTTACCACCTATCTGTCGCTGGCCGGGCGCTATTGCGTATTGATGCCCAATACCGCCCGTGGCGGCGGCGTGTCGCGCAAGATCATCAACGCGACCGACCGCAAGCGGTTGAAAGCCATCGCTCAGGAAATGGACGTTCCCGAAGGCATGGCGGTCATCGTCCGCACAGCCGGTTCGGAACGGTCCAAACTGGAAATCAGGCGCGACTACGAATATCTGCTGCGCATGTGGGATACGGTGCGGGAACTGACCTTGCAGTCCACGGCGCCCACCCTGGTGTACGAGGAGGCCAGCCTGATCAAGCGGTCGATCCGCGATCTTTATTCCCGCGACATCGACGAAGTGCTGGTGGATGGAGACGAGGGCTATCGTCTGGCCAAGGACTATATGCGGATGCTGACGCCCAGCCACGCCAAGAAAGTCCAGCCTTATAAAGACCCAGCCGTCCCGCTGTTCTATCGCTATCAGGTCGAAAATCAGTTGGACGCCATGCATCAACCGGTGGTGCAGCTAAAGTCCGGCGGTTATCTGGTTATCGGCCAGACCGAAGCCTTGGTTGCCATCGACGTCAATTCGGGCCGCGCCACCCGTGAGCGCCACATCGAGGAAACCGCCATAAAGACCAATCTTGAAGCGGCCGACGAGATCGCGCGGCAGCTGCGTCTGCGCGATCTGGCCGGTTTGGTGGTGATCGATTTTATCGACATGGAGGAATCGCGCAACAACTTCGCCGTCGAACGGCGGTTGAAGGAAGCGCTGAAAAACGACCGCGCCCGCATTCAGGTCGGTCGGATCAGCCCGTTCGGCCTGTTGGAACTGTCCCGTCAGCGGCTTCGGCCATCCTTGCAGGAATCGGCTTTTTCTCAGTGTCCTCACTGCGCGGGAACCGGATTTATCCGGTCGGTGGAATCGTCGGCGATGGCGATTTTACGCATGATCGAGGAAGAGGGGATTCGTGCGCGGTCTTCCGAAATCACCGTGTGGGTGCCCACGGCCATTGCGCTTTATCTGCTTAATCAGAAACGCGACGGCTTGATATTGGCCGAGCAGCGGTATGGGTTCAAGGTGTTCCTGTTCGGCGACGATTCTTTGGTGGCTCCCAATTTCCGGATGGAACGGGTCCGGGCCGAGGGTCGATCCGAGGAAGGACGCAGCTTGCTTCCCCCGCCCACGACCATTCAACCGGTCGAAGAGGATGCGGACGAGGACGAAGAAGAGGAAGAGACGAGCGAAGAAACATCTTCCGCGGTGAAGACCGATGACGGCGACGGCAATCAAACGCGCCGCCGCCGCCGCCGCCGCCGGAAGCGGGGAAGATCCGATCAGCCGTCGCAGATGGAGCTTGCCGCCGATGGTCAGCCGGAGTCCGGTGGCGATGCCGAATCCGATGACGAAGCGTCTTCGGCGGAGGAAGTATCCGGCCAGGGATCGGCGGAAGAGTCCGAAGAAGACCGCAATCGCCGCCGTCGTCGTGGGCGTCGCGGCGGTCGCAAGCGTAATCGCGGTTTCGATCAGGCGTCCGAGCAGCCCGTTGAGGAGTTTAAGCAAGTCACCCGCGACGATGTGGCCGACGTCTTCGAGGCGGCCGAAATGGCCGAGCTGGCGGCGTTGGAGGCCAAGACCGCTTCGGTTGCGATCGAGGAACCGGTCGAAGCCGCAGGCGTGGAAAACGTCCAGGAAGAAGCGGTGGAATCCGCTCCGCGGCCTAAACGCCGGGCTCCGGCCAGAAAGAAGGCCGCTTCGGAAGAGCAGCCTGCCGCCGCCGAAACCGACGAGGCCCCCGCGCCCAAGCGTCGCCGCGCGCCCGCCAAGAAGAAAGCCGTCGAGGAAACGGCAACGGTTGTGGAAAGCGTTCAGCACGTTACCGAAGCTCCGGCCTCACCCGAAGCGACCGAGGTCGTCGCTACGCCCGATCCGGTTCCCGCTCTGCCCGAACCCGAGCCCGTACCCGTTCCCGTTCCGGTAATTGAAGAAGCGCCGGTTCCCGTCGGTCCCCCCAAAAAGGGGTGGTGGAACAAACTGATATCCTAGAGCCGGATGATTCGAGGGTGAATCCGTCTCTTTTCAATAGTGTGTTCTCGGGCTTGGCGGGGGATCAGCCCTTGCCAAGCCTGAGCAAGCCGTTTTCAAGATCGTTTTGCAAATCCTGAACGTCCTCGAGACCGGCGTGAAAACGTAAAGACGGGCCTTCGGGTGCCCATGTGGTGGCGGTGCGGACGACCGCATGTCCGGTGGTCGGGATGGCCAGACTCTCGAACCCACCCCACGAATAGCCCAGTTTGAAATGGGTTAGGCCGTCCAACAGAGCGTCGATGGCCTGTTTGGGGTATGGCTTCAAAATGACTCCGAACAAACCGCATCCTCCCTGGAAATCACGATGCCACAAAGCGTGGCCCGAATCGCACGGCAACGGCGGATAAAGAATTCGCGAGACCTCGGGCCTGGATTGAAGCCAAGAGGTCAGGGCGAGGGCGGTTTGCGCATGATGTTTCAAACGCAGGCTTAACGTCCGTAACCCGCGCAGTCCAAGATACAATTCGTCGGCACCCGGAGAATGCCCGAACGCGGCGACGGAAGTTTTGATTCGTTTCCATAAACCGAGGTCGGCGACGGTGATCGCCCCCAGCATGGCATCGGCGTGGCCGACCACGTATTTGGTGCAGGCCTGGATGGACACGTCGACGCCATGGACGAACGGCTGGAAATTGAGGACGCCCCAAGTATTATCCATCGCCACCAGCACGCCATTGGCGTGGGCGGCCTGGGCGATGGCCGGAATATCTTGGACCTCGAAGGTCAGAGAGCCGGGGCTTTCGGTATAAATCACCGTTGTGTTCGGGCGGATCAGCGCCTGGATTCCTGCGCCGATCAGCGGGTCGTAAAAAGTGGTTTCAACCCCGAACGCGGACAGAACCGTTTCGCAGAATCGGCGCGTCGGAAAATAGGCGGAATCCACCATCAGCAAATGGTCGCCCGCTTTCAACAATGCCATCAGCGTTCCGGTGATGGCGGCAAGTCCAGAAGAGGTGGCGATCGATCGCGTTCCGCCCTCCACCTCGGCCATGGCTTCTTCGAAGGCGAAGGTGGTGGGGGTTCCGAACCGGCCGTAGCGGACGCCGTCGAACGGATGGTTCGAACTTTCCTCCATCGCGGCGACGGACGGATAAAGGATCGTCGAGGTGTGGAAAACCGGGGGGTTGACCGCGCCCGAAAAATTTTCCGGATGACGTCCGGCGTGAAGGATACGGCTGTCCTTTTTCATATGTCGGTCCTTATCGTTGCTCTTGGTCGGCAGGGCACGGTATAGTGACGAAGCGAAGTGGGGTGAGCAAGCTTTATGGACAATACGGATTATCGTCTTCCCGGAACGGGACGGTCGAACAATATGGTGGGTCGCTCCACCGATCTGTTGGCTCATGTGGATTTCAACGATTATCCCAGCCCCCTGCACCTGTCCGGCGTGCGCGAGATGAACAAGAATTTGTTCGAAATGCTGGGACAGGCGGAAAGTAAGGAAGAAGCCGCCGAGGCCTTTTACAATTACATGAATGCGATTTTCGGGATCGAGCCCGAACAATGGGAAGTAAAAAAAACCAGACCGGACGCGGATGCGGGGGCGGTTCGGCGGTTCCGTTCGTCCTATTTGCGGCTGTTGAAGGGATGGGGGTTCGAGACTTGCGGCCCCGAAGGAGCGGTTCTAAAGGGCTGGGTGGAAAGCCGTTTCGGATTTTCCCCCCTCTACCACAAGGAAACCATCAAGGCCGTCAACACCCCGGCCTGGATGGATTACATTCAGGAAAAGATGAACAGCCGGTTCCACAACAACGCCATTCATACCCAATTGGACATTTTGTACGAATTCTGCCAATGGGTGCTGGAGCGCTTCGGGACACAGGGCGATACCCACATCACCCTTTATCGCGGTATGAATTTGCCCGATGGAGCGTTGATCCGCACTCCGGAAGGCGGCCATCATTTGCGCCTGAATTCCCTGGTTTCGTTTTCCGCCGAACGCGAAGTGGCGTCATGTTTCGGCGATACCGTGCTGACCGCCAAAATCCCCCTATGCAAAGTTTTATTCTTCAACGCCCTCCTGCCGGTCCATCCTTTGCAAGGCGAATCGGAGTACATGGTCATCGGGGGAGATTATCGAGTTGACGCTTCGGTTTATATATGACCGGCCATGATCGCGCCCTAGGGGCGTTTCTGGGGTTTGCCATCGGCGATGCCTTGGGGGCCACCGTAGAGTTCATGACCGCCGGCGAAATCGCCGCGCAATACGGCGTTCACAAAAAGGTGATCGGCGGCGGCTGGCTAAGGCTGCGTCCCGGCGACGTCACCGACGACACCCAAATGTCTTTAAGCCTGGGGCGATCGCTGGTCCGTCACAGGGACTTGGTTCTTAAGGACGTTTGCGACGAATTCGCCCGCTGGCTGCTGACCGGGCCGGCCGACGTGGGCAATACCTGCCGCCGTGGCATTAACCGTTATATCGTGCACGGCATCATGCAAGGCGAGTTCAACGAAGGCGACGCAGGCAACGGCGCCGCCATGCGGGTCCTGCCGGTTGCCCTGGCCACCTGGAAACGTCCGGAATTGCTGGCGCCCTGGACGCTTGGTCAATGTCGCATTACCCATCATCATCCGTTGTCGGACGCGGCTTCGGTCACGCTGGGGGAAATGGTCCAAGCCCTGCTTCACGGCGGCGGGAAGAACGCCGCCGGAAAGTTGGCGGACGATTTGATCAGCCGCCATCGCGGCTTTGCGTTCGAGCGGTACAAGGGCCTGTCCAGCGCTTACGTGGTCGATACCGTCAAAACCGTGTTCGACGGTTATTTTGTTACCGATTCCTTCGAGGAGTGTCTGATTAGAACCGTCAATCGCGGCGGGGACGCCGACACCACCGGCGCCATCGCCGGAATGCTGGCGGGCGCCACATGGGGCGCGAATTCCATTCCCAAGGCGTGGTTGGGAAAATTGAACAAATCCGTTCATCGGGAAATCGTCCGGATGGTTCCCGAGCTGCTTAATCTTTTTGGTTAAATCGCCCCCCGTGAAAAAGTCCCTCGGTGTTGCCTCGGTGTACTTTTTCACACCCGACTAAAAAAGGGGCGCTCCTAGAATAGAAGCGCCCCTTAACGGTCCAGCATCGCGCGTCCGCCACTAAATTTGCGACACGGGACCGGTTCAAAGCCCTATCCGCTGCCATAGGAGCAAGCCATGTGCCAATTGCGGATGCCGGGAATGTGGGGGGTGATACAGACCTGGAGCGGCGATTGTGTCGCATCCCGGACATTCGCCGACAAAATTGGCGGGATTGTTACGTTCGCTTCGGCCGGTTTTGTGCGCAAGCGTTGTCGATTCTTGCGAAAATATTAAATACCCGTTGAAAAGCCATATAAACCGACAGGAGGATTGACGCAGGTCATGTGCGGTGCAACAAATAACTGCGATAACCCGGTTTAGCTATATACTTCTGAAGGGGTGGCATGATGGGCAAGATGCTGGAAAATCGTCCGTGGTCTGAGCTGAAAGTCGGAGATATGGCTTCGGTGACGCGGTTATGCACCGAATCGGACATCGAATTGTTCGGGGTGGTTTCGGGCGACGTCAACCCAAGTCACTACTCCGCCGACAGCAACGTCGAAAAACCGCGGCCCGTCGCCCATTCCATGTGGGTTGGGTCATTGGTTTCCGCCGTAATCGGCAATGAGCTGCCGGGTCCGGGGACGGTTCTGTTGCGGCAGGACATAGAATATCTGGCTCCCGTTTATGTGGGCGAAGCCATCACCGTCGAGGTCGTGGTCGAAAGCAAGACCGACCCCTCGAACGTCACCCTTCGGTGCCGGGCCGTCAACAATGCCGGAAAGGCCGTGCTGAGCGGACAGGCTTACGTCAAGGCGCCGCTGACCAAGCAATCGGCCGCGCGCCACCAATTACAGGAAGTGAAGATGCGGGTTCGCCGCCACGTCTTCCAGGAATTGGTCGGTCGCGCCGCCATGCTGGGGACGCCGATCGTCGTGGCGGTGGCTCATCCTTGCGATCAGGTTTCCTTGGGGGGCGCTCTGGATGCGGCGCAAAAGGGTATCATCACGCCGATTTTGGTCGGGCCGGAAGCCAAAATCAGGTCCGTTGCCAAGGAATTCAACTACGACCTGGGGAACTATCGCATCGTCAACTGCGAACATTCCCACGATTCCGCCGCACGCGCTGTCGCTTTATGCCGCGGCGGCGAGGCTCAGGCGTTGATGAAAGGATCGCTGCATACGGATGAATTGATGCACGAAGTGGCCCAGCGCGACACCGGCCTGCGGACCAACCGCCGCATCAGTCATGTGTTCGTGTTCGACGTACCCACCTATCCGCGCACCTTGCTGGTGACCGATGCCGCCATCAACATCTATCCGACGTTGGAAGACAAGGTCGACATCATCCAAAACGCCATCGAATTGGCGGTGGTGTTGGGCGTGGCCGTGCCGAAGGTCGCGATTTTGTCGGCGGTTGAAACGGTCTATCCCAAGATCACCTCGACCCTCGACGCCGCCGCCTTGTGCAAGATGGCCGATCGTGGACAAATCACCGGCGGAATTCTCGACGGTCCGCTTGCCTTCGACAACGCCATCAGCGCCGAAGCCGCCGAAATCAAGAAGATATCCTCGCCGGTTGCGGGGCTGGCGGACATTTTGCTGGTTCCCGACCTGGAAGCGGGCAACATTCTGGCTAAGCAGCTGAGCTATTTGGCCGAAGCCGATGCCGCCGGTATCGTTCTCGGGGCCAGGGTTCCCATCATCCTGACGAGCCGCGCGGACTCGGTCGAGTCGCGGTTGGCGTCCGCCGCCGTCGCGGCTTTGCTGGCCATGTCGAAAAAATAGTGCTTCACCAAGGAGGCGACGATGAAAGACGGAATCCTAGTCATCAACGCGGGGTCGTCATCGGTTAAGTTTTCCCTGTTTCTTCGTCATGCCGGACAAGATCCCGATCTGGTGAGCGTGGGGCAGGTCGAAGGCATCAACGCTCATCCCCATTTCATCGTCAAATCTCCCGACGGCGAAGTGCTGGCCGAAAAGAAATGGGAAGACGGACAAGTCACCCGTGACGGCTTGTTCGAGCATTTGCTGGATTGGGTCGAATCGCATCTGGGCGATGCCAAGCTGGTGGCGGCCGGGCATCGGGTGGTGCATGGCGGCATGCATCACGCCAAGCCGGTCAGGATTACCGAGACGCTGATTCAGGAATTACAGGATCTTATTCCCTTGGCGCCGTTGCACCAGCCGCACAACATAAGTCCCATTTTGTCCCTGTCCACGCTGCATCCCGACCTGATGCAGGTGGCGTGCTTCGATACGGCCTTCCATCGCACCAATCCGTGGATAACCCAAACCTTCGCCTTGCCGTATGCCCTGACCGAAGAGGGGGTGCGCCGTTACGGGTTTCACGGGCTGTCCTATCAATACATCGCCCGCAAGCTGGGACAGATCGATCCCGCTCTGGCGCGCGGGCGCGTGGTGGCGCTGCACATCGGGTCGGGGGCGTCCATGTGCGCCATGAAGAACGGCCAATCCCTGGCCTCCACCATGGGATTTACCGCTTTGGACGGCTTGGTCATGGGAACTCGGACGGGAACGCTGGATGCGGGCGTGCTGCTGTACCTGATGGATCACAAGCACATGACCTTCAAGGATATCGAGGATTTGCTGTACAAGAAATCCGGCCTGCTTGGGGTGTCGGGGATCAGTCCCGACATGCGCGATCTGATCGGCAACAGCGATCCTCGCGCCGTTCAAGCGGTCGAGCTGTTCATTCATCGGATGTGTCGCGAGCTTGGGTCGCTGACCGCCGCTTTGGAAGGTCTGGACGGTTTGGTGTTCACGGCGGGTATCGGCGAGCATTCGCCGTATGTTCGCAAGGAGGTCTGTTCCCATTTGGAATGGCTGGGCGTCGACCTGGACGAGGAAGCCAACAAATCCAACGACAGCGTATTGATAAGCACCTTGAAATCGAAGATCCAGGTGTTGGTCATTCCGACCAACGAGGAATTGATGATCGCCTTGGCGGTGGATCAAATTCTGAGCGGTTGATTGCGCGCGGGCTCGAAATTGGGTATGACGGCGTCATTATGAAAATAGTGACGCCGTTTTTATTGATCGCTTCTATGGCGCTTTCCGCCTGTGGCGTGCCTGACATCATCGCCCATGGGGTTAAATCCTACGAAAAATCCCAGGAGCAAAAGGATCAGGCTGTTCAATCCCAAGGAACACAACCGGCAGCGTCTCAACCGCAGCCGCAGCAGACGCAGCCTGATCAACCGCCGCCGGTGGCCCCGCCGCCGCCGCGCGCCGCCGTTACAAAACAGGCTTTATAGCAGACGTTCTTTCAGCAGGCTTAACGCCGTGATCGCGGCGTGGCGCCGGATTTCGTCGCGGTTGCCGCTGAAGACGTGGCGGCGATGAAGGGTGGGCTCGTACCGTTTGGCGCAGGCGAAGTGAACCAATCCCACCGGTTTGTCGGGGCTGCCGCCTTCCGGTCCGGCGATGCCGGTGACGGCGACCGTCATGGTCGCGGCGCTATTCAGCAACGCTCCCTCGGCCATGGCCACGGCGACCGGTTCCGATACCGCGCCGTGGGTATTGAGCGCGTCCCAGGATACGCCCACCTCTTGGTGCTTGGCGAGGTTGGAATAGGTCGTCCAGCCCCGGTCGAACACGGCGGACGATCCGGGAACGGAGGTCAAAGCAGCGGCCACCATGCCGCCGGTGCAGGATTCCACCGTGGCGATGACGATCTTTCGCGCCTTAGCCAACTCTAACAATGCGGCCGCCAGTTCATTCATAAGCGGGTCGCTCCGTAAAGAACCGCCGCCGCATAAAGTCCGGCGAAAATGTCGTCGACCATGACGCCCAATCCTCCCGGCAAACAGCGGTCGGCCCAACTGACCGGCCACGGTTTACGGATGTCGAACAATCGGAACAAAGCGAATCCGGCCAGATAGAACCACAGGTCGGCGGGAACCACCAGTAAGGTCAGCCATTGTCCGGCCACTTCGTCGATGACCACTTCGGACGGATCGGCGACGCCGGTTTGACGGACATAACGATCGGCGGCCCACCATCCGACAGCACTGACGACCGCTGTCGCGACCGCCAAGGCGGCGACGCCGCCCGTCGAAACGATAATCCAGGCAAACGGCAGAGCCGCCAGCGACCCCCATGTTCCGGGCGCCTTGGGCAACAAGCCCGCGCCGAACCAAGTCGCCAGGATTTTCGCAAGACCATTCACGATAGGGAATCCGCGTTCAGCAATCGGTCGAGGATAACGTCGGCGGAAATATTCTTGCTTTGCATCAACTGCTCGATGCTTAGGGCCGACCACTGAATCCGCGTTTGCTTAAGGGCCTGACGTAAGGTTTCCGGCAGGCGGTCGAACGCAGCCATCTCGTCGCGGCGGGTGGCGACGACGCTGTCGGAGGGTGAGTTGGACGGAGGAAGCGGCGATTCTACCAATACCGTTCTTCCTTCCACGGATCGCCGTTGTTGTGATAGCCCCGCAGTTCCCAATATCCCGGAGAATCCTTTTCCATGAAGGTAATGGCCCGCACCCATTTGGCGCTTTTCCAGAAATAGAGTTGGGGGATCACCACTCGTACCGGGCCGCCATGGTCACGGGGTATGGGCTTGCCTTGCCAACTGTGGGCGATCAGCGCGTCGGCGGCGGCAAAATGGCTTAGGGGCACGTTGGTGCTGTAGCCGTCGAAGCTTTTAAGCATAACGAATTGCGCCAAAGGCCTTACCCCGGCGGTTTCGATCAGATGCCGGGCGCTGACGCCTTTCCAGACATTGTCGTAGCTGGACCAAGTGGTTACGCAATGGATGTCGCAGGTAAGCTCGATCTGGGGTTGGGCCATAAAATCGTCCCACGACCATTGCAGCGTCTTCTCGGTCATGCCGCCGATGGACAGGGACCAATCCTTCGCGGACAGGTTGGGTTGAATGCCCAAATCCAACACCGGCAGGCCGTTGACCAAATGCTGACCGGCGGGAAGACGCTGGCGCGCGGGCGAAGACGGCTGGCCGGTAAGGCCCCGGCCCTCAGCCGCCCATTTCCGTTTGGCGGCGATCAGCTTTTCGTTAAGCTCGTCTTCGGGCATCCGTCACCCCTTATCGCGCATCACGCGTGCTTTTTCCCTGTTCCATTCTCGTTCCTTGATGGCCTGACGCCGGTCATGGTCCTTCTTTCCCTTGGCCAGCCCCAGATTGACCTTGGCCATCCCGCGTTCGGTAAAATGAATGTCCAGCGGGACCAGGGTCATGCCGTCCTTGGCGATGGCGCCAAGCAATTTCCGCACCTCGCGGCTATGCAGCAGCAGCTTGCGGGGCCGTCTGGTCTCATGAGGAAACGGCATCCGCGACTGATATTCCGGGATATAGGCGTTGAACAGCCAGATTTCATCCCCCGACGGACCGGCATAGGCCTCGGAAATATTGCCTTTGCCTGCCCGCAGCGACTTAACTTCCGTCCCGACCAGCATGATCCCGGCTTCGTAAGTGCTGATGATCGTAAAGTCGTGGCGGGCCTTGCGATTCTGCGCGGCGATATGGTTGGGGGTCAAATCAGACCAAGCCCTTTCATGGCGGCTTCGACGCGGCGTTTGGAGGGTTCGCTCAATTCCACCAGCGGCATCCGCAGTTCCGGGCTGCATTTGCCCAGCAGGGACAAGGCGTATTTAGGGCCGGTGGGATTGTTTTCGCAAAACAAGGCGTCGTGCAAGGGGGCGAGCTTGTCGCGAATGGCGAAGCAGGTTTCCAAATCCCCTTTCGCCCAGGCGGCATGCAACCGAGCGCACAGGGCGGGGGCAATGTTCGAGGTCACCGAAATGCAGCCGACGCCGCCTTGGGCCAAGAAGGCGGTGACGGTGGCGTCCTCGCCCGACAATTGGATGAAATCCGGGCCGCAGGCGATCCGGGTCCGCAATGGCCTGGCCAAGTCGGCGGTGGCGTCCTTGACCCCGACGATATTGGGAATCTCGGCAAGCCGTTTCATGGTCTCGACCGAGATGTCGACGACGCTGCGCCCGGGGATGTTGTAAACGATGATGGGAATGTTCACGGCCTTGGCCACTGTCTCGTAATGACGGAACAGCCCTTCCTGCGTGGGCTTGTTGTAATAGGGCGAGACCAACAGAGCCGCATCCGCGCCCGCTTCCTTGGCATGGGCGGTCAGGCGCACGGCTTCGGCGGTCGAATTCGATCCGGTCCCGGCGATCACCGGTACGCGGCCCTTGGCGACCTTGACGCACAGTTCGACCACGCGATCGTGTTCATCGTGGGTAAGGGTGGGCGATTCCCCGGTGGTGCCGCAGGGAACCAACCCGTCGGTCCCTTGCTCGATCTGCCATTCCACCAAAGCGGCAAAGGCTTTCTCGTCCAGCCTTCCGTTGCTGAAGGGGGTGACGAGAGCGGTGATGGAACCCTTGAACATGACCGTGATCCTAAATCCTAGTTTATTGCGATGAAACGAGGACAATAGCCGGAAGCGGTCGACGATAAAAGCGTCTCGTTAAAGTCCATCGACTTCGGGCGATTGTTTGCTATGGTGTGCGCCGGTCAACGGTTGGGAAGGTTCGGACCTTGAAACGCGCAGCCTGCTGTATCCTGTTTTTTTTGGTGGCCGCCACGCGGGCTTGGGCCGGTGACGTAGGCGTCGACGGCGCTTGGGCCAGGGCATCGGCGGGCGTCAACGGTATCGGCGCGGTGTTTTTGACGATCCACAATGCAGGCAAGTCTCCCGACAAGGTGGTCGCCGCATCCTCGCCGGTCGCGAAGACCGTCGAACTGCACACGCACACCGAAATCAACGGGGTGATGACCATGCGCAAGGTCGATTCCATCGACGTGGAGGCCGGGCAAACGGTGGAATTGAAACCGGGCGGATTGCACATCATGTTGCTGTCTTTGCAGGCGCCGTTGAAGGAAGGCGACGTTTTCCCGGTGACGCTGAGTTTCGAGAAGTCGGAACCGGTCACGGTGACGGCGCGGGTCGGCGGGGTGTCGGACATGGGCGGGCACTCGATGGAGCATCATCATCACCCTATGGATGAGGGGACCCGTTGATCAGGGTAGTCGCGGCCTGTGTTCTGGTTTTTAGCGTCATTATAGGCGCTTGCGCTCAGGCTAGGGCTGACGAGACCGATGCCGCCTTGGTGCGCCAAGTGCTGACCTTGACCGATAAGGATCAGTTCGTTCAAGCCGAACGGCTGGCGGCCCGTCGTCCGTTGTTGCTGAAGCTGGCGCGCTGGAAGGATTATTCCTCGGCCAATCCCACCGGCGAGTTCGCCGATATCGTTCAGTTCATCGAAGCCAATCCAGACTGGCCCATGCTGGCGCTGCTGGCACGCCGGGCCGAAGCGCAAATCACGGCTCAAACCCCCGCGCAACAAGTTTTGGCGTGGTTCCAGGCTCACCCGGTTCAGACGGCCGACGGCGGCATGGCGCTGGCGAAGGCGTGGGCCAATTCCGGCCAACCCGACAAAGCAGCCGAAGTCGCGCGCGCCACCTGGATCGACACCAATTTCGGGGGGGTTCAGGAACACCAGTTCCTGGCTCAATTCGGGCGGGATTTGCGCCCGGAAGATCATTGGCGGCGCCTGGACCGTCTGCTGTGGGACAAACAATTGCCGGCGGCCCGCGAAATGATGCTGCGGGTCGACGCGGCGCACCGGCAACTGGCCCAGGCCAGAATCGCGCTGCAAGAAGACAAGGGCGGGGCCGACGGCGCGGTCGCCACCGTTCCGGCGCAGTTGCGCGACGATCCCGGTTTGATCTATGACCGGGTGCGGTGGCGCCGTCAGCAGGAAAACCTGGATGAGCAGGCCATGGATTTGCTGAACCATCCGTCGCGCAATCTGGTCCGCCCCGATCTGTGGTGGCAGGAGCGGGGAATTCTGGCCCGCCGCGCCTTGCAGAAGGGCTGGATTTCTCGGGCTTATCAAGTGGCGTCGGACAACGGCTTGGCGCCGGACGCGCCGCAAAAAGTGGATGCGGAATTTCTGTCGGGGTGGATCGCCCTGCGTTTCCTGAACGACCAGGAAACCGCCATGATGCATTTTCAGAAGGTCGGCGAGGCGGCCACCACCTCGGTGTCCCGGGCCAAAGGGGCGTACTGGATGGGGCGCGCCGCCGAGGCCGCGGGGGATCAGAACGCCGCCCGCGAAGACTTCACCAAGGCGGCGGGGTGGGTAACCACCTATTATGGGCAGTTGGCGGCGACCCGCCTTGACAACCATCATTGGCCGCTGCCCACCGATCCCGAGCCGTCGGCCGACGAAGCCAAGCGCTTTCAGGCCAGCGAACTGGCACAGGTGGCGGCGCTGTTGGGCGCGGCGGGCGATACCGACGGTATCCGGCCGTTTTTGATCCGTTTGAACGAAGTGGTCAAATCGGCGGGAGAACGGACGTTGATCGGCAGATTGGCGGCGCAATACGGCCGCAACGACATCGGCGTGGCGGTGTCGCGCAAAGCCGACCGGGATGGCGTGACCATGGTTTCCGCTGGGTGGCCAACCGTCCGCATCACCGACGATTCCGGTGTGGAAAAGGCCCTGATTCTGTCGGTGATCCGCCAGGAAAGCGGCTTCAATCCCGAGATCGAATCACCGGCGGGTGCCAGGGGATTGATGCAGTTGCTGCCATCCACGGCGCAAAAGATCGCCAAATCCATCCGCTTGGCCTTCAGTCCCAACAAACTGGATCAGCCCGATTTCAATATCCGGGTCGGCGCGGCCTATCTGGACAATCTGCTTGCGGATTTTCAAGGTTCGTACATTCTGACCCTGGCCGCCTATAACGCGGGCCCGGCCCGGGCCAAGCGCTGGGTCAAGGAACTGGGCGATCCCAGGAATCCCAGCACGGACGTGGTGGATTGGATCGAAAGCATCCCCTTCACCGAGACCCGAAATTACGTGCAGCGGGTGATGGAAAGCGTCGAAATCTATCGGCGGCGGTTGAATATGTCGCCGGGCGGCGGGCTGGAAGCCGATCTGCGCCGCTGGGCCAAGCAAGGTTAGACATTCCGCGCGTTGCCCGCTATGGTCTGCGTCTTTCGTTTTTGAGCCAAAGGTTCGATCATGCCAGAATATCGTTCTAGGACTTCCACCCATGGCCGCAACATGGCCGGAGCGCGCGGTTTGTGGCGGGCGACGGGGATGACCGATCAGGATTTCGGCAAGCCGATCATCGCCATCGCCAATTCCTTCACCCAGTTCGTGCCCGGTCACGTCCACCTCAAGGATTTGGGGCAGATGGTCGCCCGCGAAATCGAAAAGGCCGGGGCGGTGGCCAAGGAATTCAACACCATCGCCGTGGATGACGGCATCGCCATGGGCCATGGCGGCATGTTGTATTCGCTGCCGTCGCGCGAGATCATCGCCGATTCGGTGGAATACATGGTCAACGCCCATTGCGCCGACGCCATCGTCTGCATTTCCAATTGCGACAAGATCACTCCCGGCATGCTGATGGCGTCGCTGCGGCTGAACATTCCGGTGGTGTTCGTCTCGGGCGGACCGATGGAGGCGGGCAAGGTCACCGTCAAGGGCGAAACCCACGCGGTCGATTTGATCGACGCCATGATCAAGGCCGCCGACCCCTCCGTCACCGACGAGGAAGCCGCCGCCTACGAACGGTCGTCCTGCCCGACCTGCGGGTCGTGCTCGGGGATGTTCACAGCCAATTCCATGAATTGTCTGGCCGAGGCGCTGGGGCTGGCCTTGCCCGGCAACGGCACCTTGCTTGCCACCCATGCCGACCGCAAGGAGCTGTTTCTGACGGCCGCCCGCACCATCGTCGATTTGACCAAACGCTATTACGACCAGAACGACACGACGGTTCTGCCCCGCTCGATCGCCACCAAGAAGGCGTTCGAAAACGCCATCGCCCTGGATATCGCCATGGGCGGGTCGACCAACACCGTGCTGCACATCCTGGCGGCGGCGCAGGAAGCCGAAGTGGACTTCACCATGGCCGACATCGACCGCATGTCGCGCCGCGTCCCGGTACTGTGCAAGGTGGCGCCCAACGTGCCCGACGTACATATCGAGGACGTCCACCGGGCGGGCGGCATCATGGGCATTTTGGGGCGGCTGGAGGCGGCGGGACTTCTGCACGGCGACTGCGTCACCGTTCATGCCCCCACCATGACCCAGGCATTGAACCGATGGGACATCGCCCGCGGCAACGATCAGTCGGTGGAAACCTTCTACAAGGCCGCTCCCGGCGGGGTGCCGACCCAACAGGCCTTCAGTCAGTCCAAGCGCTGGGACGCGGTGGACAAGGACCGCGCCACGGGCGTGATCCGCGACGCAGCGCATGCGTTCAGCACGGACGGCGGGCTGGCGGTGCTGGTGGGCAACATCGCGCTGGACGGGTGCATCGTCAAGACGGCGGGGGTCGACGCGTCGTGCCTGACCTTCTCGGGTCCGGCGGCGATCTGCGAAAGCCAGGAAGAAGCCGTCGCCAGCATTCTGGGCGGACGGATCAAACCGGGCGATGTGGTGATCGTGCGTTATGAAGGGCCGCGCGGCGGCCCCGGCATGCAGGAAATGCTGTACCCCACCAGCTATTTGAAAAGCATGGGATTGGGCAAGGTTTGCGCCCTGGTCACCGACGGGCGTTTCTCTGGCGGATCGTCGGGCTTGTGCATCGGTCACGTTTCGCCGGAAGCGGCCGAAGGCGGAGCCATCGGCTTGCTGGAAAACGGCGACATCATCGACATCGACATCGCCAAGCGCCATATCGGCGTGCGACTGACCGAGGCGCAATTGGCCGAGCGCCGCGCCAAGCAGCAGGCTCGTGGGGCCGCAGCCTGGACTCCGTCCGACCGTAACCGCCCCGTCAGCCAAGCCCTGCGCGCCTATGCCTCGATGACCACCAGCGCCGCCAAGGGCGCGGTCAGAGTGGTCCGGTAGCGCCGATGAATCGGGACAACGAGCACAAGTCCCGGTTCTTGCGGGCCATCGCTTTCGAGATTCACCGCAAGCGCAGCCCCGAGGACGCGGTGATTTCGTGCGTCGAGCAGGAAGGCCGCGGCGGTCGGCATCGCGTGTTGAAACCGGCGCTGGCGGCGCTGGAGAAAGACGGCTTCGTCGCCGCCCTACTGGCGGTGGACATGGTCAGTCCCGAAGCAGCCTCGGTCATGTCGTCCATCGCCGATCAAGGAGACCATCGCCTGCTGGCGAACGCGCTCAACAATCTGGCCGACCATTTCGACAGCGAAGGGTAGAGGGCGGTTGACAAGGCGACGAACTGCCTACCCCTTGATCCCCAGGATCATATAGTTCACGTCCAGCGACGGGGTCTCGGACCATTCGCCGGTAACCATGTCGTATGAAGCGCCGACCATCTCGGCGGTTCGGATATCGGCGCGGCGCAGATATCCGGCGAACTCGCTGGGCTTGACGAACTTCTTCCACTGGTGAGTGCCTTTCGGCAGCCAGCCCAGCACGTATTCGGCTCCGACCACCGCCAGGGCATAGGCCTTGGCGGTGCGGTTCAAGGTGGCGCCGACGAACACCCCTCCCGGTTTCACATGCCGGGCGGCCTGGGCGATGAAGCCTTCGGGGTCGGGCACATGCTCGATCACCTCCATGGAGATCACCACGTCGAACGTTTCGTTCTCATTCAGATCCTCGGGGCCGCCCACCCGATAATCGAGGGCAAGGCCGCTTTGCCGGGCGTGGGTTTCGGCGATGCCGATATTGCGCTCGCCCGCGTCGATGCCGGTGACGGCGAATCCCATCCGGCAGAGCGGTTCCGACAACAGTCCGCCGCCGCAGCCGATATCAAGCAGGGTAAGGCCGGAAAAAGTTTGGATCAGGCCGGGGTCGCGGTCGAAATGACGGCAGAGAACCCGGCGCATATAGCCCAGCCGGACCGGGTTGAAATCGTGCAGGGGCTTGAACTTTCCAACGGGGTTCCACCAGCTTTCGGCCATGGCGGTGAAGCGGGCGACCTCCTCCGGCGAGGCGGTGGCGGATACGGACATCGGATTATCCCCTCATGAAAAAGGTGGCTACCCTTGCGTAGCCTTTGGCGACAGAGTATGAAGAGGCTCAAGGCCCACGGCAACAGTGAAGCTTGCACGGGGGAAGTTTTTAAGTGAAAACCGGGATATACAAGGATGGCTCGCATAGTGATGAAATTCGGTGGCACCTCGGTAGGTGACGTCGATCGCATCAAAAACGTGGCTCAACGGGTAAAAAGGGCGGTGCAAGAGGGCAACGAGGTTGCCGTCGTGGTGTCAGCAATGTCCGGAGCCACCAATCAGTTGGTGGAGTGGTGCCGTCAGGTGGCGCCGTTGCACGATCCCAAGGAATACGACACGGTGGTTTCCACCGGCGAGCAGGTGACGATCGGCCTGTTGGCGATCGCCTTGCAGGATATCGGCGTTCCCGCTCGTTCGTGGTGCGGCTGGCAAGTGCCGGTACGAACCGATGGGACTCACGGCAAGGCTCGAATCGAGGTGATCGAGACCCAGGAGATGCAGGTCCGCATGGCCTCGGGCGAGGTGGCGGTGGTGGCCGGCTTCCAAGGTCTTGGCCCCGACAACCGCATCAGCACCTTGGGGCGCGGCGGTTCGGACACGTCGGCGGTGGCCCTTGCGGCGGCGCTGGGTGCCGATCGTTGCGACATTTATACGGACGTGGAGGGGGTCTACACCACCGACCCCAGGATCGTCAGCAAGGCCCGTAAGCTTGACAAGATCACTTACGAGGAAATGCTGGAATTGGCTTCGGTCGGCGCCAAGGTCTTGCAGACCAGATCGGTCGAAGTGGCCATGAAGCACCATGTCAGGGTGCAGGTTTTATCGTCCTTTGTGGACGCCCCAGGAACGCTTGTCTGTGACGAGGAAGAGATCGTGGAACAGGAATTGGTAAGCGGCATCGCCTATAGCCGCGACGAGGCGAAAATAACTTTGATCCGGGTGCCGGATCGTCCCGGCATCGCCGCGGCCATATTCGGTCCGCTGGCGGAAGCCGCGATCAATGTGGACATGATCGTTCAGAACGTGTCCGAAGACGGCAAATCCACCGATCTGACCTTTACCGTGGGCAAGGCCGATCTGGATCGCGCCCGCAAGGTGCTGGAAGAAGCCCGGGACCATTTGTCGTTCGAACGGCTGGCCGCCGATTCCAACGTGGTCAAGGTCTCGGTGATCGGCGTGGGGATGCGCTCGCACGCGGGTATCGCCCAGAAGATGTTCCAGACCCTGGCGACGGAAGGTATCAACATTCAGATCATCACCACTTCGGAAATCAAGATCAGCGTCCTGATCGAGGAAAAATACGCCGAACTGGCGCTTAGGGCGTTGCACACCGCATACGGTCTGGACGGCTGATGACGGACATGACCCAGCGGACATTAGAAGATTTGTGGGGCCGGGGATGTGAATTTCTGGGCGTACCCTATGCCATCTTGGGCGGGGCGATGTCGTGGATTTCCGAGCGCCATCTGGTTTCGGCCATTTCCAATGCCGGGGGATTCGGAGTGTTGGCCTGCGGGTCGATGTCGCCGGAACTGCTGGACGCGGAAATCAAAGCGACCCAGGCACTGACCGGCAGACCGTTCGGTGTCAACCTGATCACCATGCATCCGGATTTGGATCGTCTGATCGATGTTTGCGGCGCCAACAAGGTCGGCCATGTGGTGCTGGCCGGGGGATTGCCCTCGGCTCAGTCGATCAAGCAGATCAAGGATTTCGGCGCCAAGGTTGTCTGTTTCGCTCCGGCCCTGATTATCGCCAAGAAGCTGGTCCGCTCGGGCGCCGACGCCCTGATTATCGAAGGGGCGGAAGCGGGTGGACACATCGGCCCCGTGGCCACCAGCGTTCTGGCCCAGGAAATCCTGCCGGAAATGGCGGCGCAGATTCCGGTGTTCGTTGCCGGTGGCATCGGCCGGGGCGAGGCCATCATTTCCTATCTGGAGATGGGGGCCGCGGGCGTCCAACTGGGCACCCGGTTCGTCTGCGCCTTGGAGTGCATCGCCCATGCCAATTTCAAACGGGCGTTCTTGAAGGCAGCCGCCAGGGATGCTCAGCCGACGGTTCAGGTCGATCCCGCTTTTCCCGTCATTCCGGTTCGAGCGCTGGTCAACAAAGGCACCCAGCGTTTTGTCGAATTCCAGGGCGAAGTCATCGCTCGCTGGCGCAAAGGCGAAGTGGAGCAGAAGGCGGCCCAGTTGGAAATCGAACATTTCTGGGCGGGGGCGTTGCGGCGCGCCGTGGTCGATGGCGACGTGGAAAACGGCTCGGTAATGGCGGGGCAAAGCGTTGGCATGGTAACGAAGGAGCAGTCCACTGTGGAAATCCTGAAAGAACTGGTCGAACAGGCCGTGTCGGGATTGGCGGCCCGGTCGCCCCGAAAGACCGCCTGATGGCGTCTTTGGTTCCGGCTTCGGTATCGCGGCGGCTGCTGGCCCGTCTGCGCGATGTCATGGCCGGAAACGGAACGGCTCAGGACAGGCTTGATAAAACCGTGCATCTGATCGCCGCCGACATGGTGGCGGAGGTGTGCTCGTGCTACGTGATGCGGGCGGGCGAGGTGCTGGAATTGTTCGCCACCGAAGGGCTGAACAAGAGCGCCGTCCACCAGACCCGATTGCGGGTGGGCGAAGGCGTGGTCGGAGACATCGCCGGACAGGCGCGGCCCGTGGCGTTGGCCGATGCTCAGACCCATCCCAATTTCGCCTATCGGCCCGAAACCGGCGAAGAAATCTATCACTCGCTGATGGGGGTGCCCATCGTCAGGGGCGGGCGCGTCATCGGCGTTCTGGTGGTCCAGAACAAATCCCAGCGTCTGTACACGGAAGAGGAAGTGGAGACGCTGGAAACCGTCGCCATGGTTCTGGCCGAACTGGTGGCATCCGGCAATCTGGTCAGCAGGGAGGAACTGGCGCCGGTCGACGGCACCGCCCTGCTGCCGTTAAGGCTGGAAGGCGTTCGGCTGCACGGCGGCGTGGGGATCGGCCAAGCGGTGTTGCATCAGCCGCGCATGGTCATCCGGCAGTTGGTCGCCGAAGACGCCGATGTCGAACTGGATCGTTTCGGTCAAGCCTTGTCGGGGATTCAGGCGTCGCTGGATGCTTTGTTCGCCAGGCCCGACATGGGCGACGGCGAGCATCGCGAAGTGCTGGAAACCTATCGCATGTTCACCGAGGACAAGGGATGGCGTGGACGCATTTCCGAGGCGATCCGCACCGGGCTTACGGCGGAAGCGGCCATACAAAAAGTTCATGAAGACATGCGGGTGCGCATGGCGGGCATCACCGATCCCTATTTGCGCGAGCGGATGCACGATTTCGACGATATCGCCAACCGGCTTTTGCTTTATCTGTCGGGGGGAAGCGCGGGCGCCAAGGACCATGCCGAGTTGCCCGCCAACGCGATTCTAATCGCTCGGACCATGGGGCCGATGGACTTGTTCGACTATGATTATCGCAATCTGCGCGGTTTGATCATGGAAGAAGGTTCGACCACGTCCCATGTGGTGATCGTGGCCCGCGCCCTTGACATTCCCGTGCTGGGCCGGTGCAAGGACGTATTGGATCGCGTCGAAGCTTTGGACACGGTCATCGTCGACGGCGACAACGCCCAAGTCTTTCTTCGCCCGTCGGAAGACATCCGCGATATTTTCACCAAAGCGGTCAGTCAACGAGACGAAAGGCGCGCCCGTTACGCGCTGCTGCGCGACGTTCCCGCCGTAACGGTGGACGGCGTCGGCATCCAAATGATGATGAATGCCGGATTGCTGCTGGACATGCAGCATTTGGACGAAACCGGAGCCATGGGGATCGGTCTTTACCGGACCGAATTGCCGTTCATGGCGCGGCCGTCGTTGCCCAACGTCGAAGCGCAGGAATCGCTCTATCGCAAGATCATGGATCAGGCCCAAGGGCGCCCCGTGGTATTCCGCACCCTGGACGTCGGCGGCGATAAGGTTTTGCCCTATTGGAACGCGCCCACGGAAGAAAACCCGGCCTTGGGCTGGCGTTCGATCCGCATTACCTTGGATCGTCCCGCCGTATTGCGCCAACAGTTGCGCGCTTTGGTGGGGGCCGCGTCGGGACGGAATTTGAGCGTGATGTTTCCCATGGTCGCCACGGTCGACGAATTCGCCAGGGCGCGCGATTTGCTGACGCTGGAGCTGGATCGGTTGAAAGCGGGCGGGCGGGATTCGCCCGCTTCCGTTCGTGTGGGAACCATGCTGGAAGTTCCCGCCTTGGCATTTCAACTGTCGGCGTTGCTGCCCCAAGTGGATTTCATATCGATTGGTTCCAACGATCTGGCTCAGTTTCTTTTCGCCGTCGACCGGGGCAATCCCATGGTCTCGGATCGCTATGACACCTTGTCGCCGGGTTTTTTGAGTTTCATCAAGCGGGTGATAGAACAATGCGACGCGGCCGGGGTTCCGATCAGCGTGTGCGGAGAAATGGCGGGACGGCCGCTTGAGGCATTGGGTTTGCTGGCCGTCGGCATCCGCTCGCTGTCCATGACATTTCCTTCGTTGGGGCCGGTCAAGTCCATGGTCCGCAGCGTCGATTTGGCCGAGGTGTCCAGGTATATGGATTACCTGCTGACCTTACCCGTGCCGTCCATTCGAAATTTGCTGAAGCTGTTTGCGGTAGATCATGGCATAAGTGTATGAGGCGCGTTGAACCTGCGCCGCCGTTTTGCTACAAACGTATCAACGATAAATTTTATTGGGGCGTCTCCGAGTGTCGAACACTGAAAATGAAGATCCCGTCGATGCCCCGAATGTCTACCCGGTCGCATTTGATTCCGAACCGGCAGCCATGCCAAGTTTTTCCGTGGGCGCGACCTTGCGCGAGGGACGCGAGCGCATGGGCAAGGATTTATCACAGGTCGCCACAACCTTGCGGATCAGGCAGCCTTTTCTGGCGGCGTTGGAAGAGGGCCGCTTCAAGGACTTGCCCGGCGGAACCTATGCCATCGGGTTCTTGAGGACATATTCCGAATTTCTCGGTCTTGACGGCGAGGAGATGGTCCGGCGGTTTCGTCAGGAAGCCGCCGACGCCTTGACCGTTCATGCCGAGTTGCAGTTTCCGTCCCCGGTTTCCGAAGGACGGATGCCTTCCGCCCCCATCTTGTTGATCGGTTTGGCGATAGCCGTCGTTGCTTACGGGATGTGGTGGGGCATCGTCTATAACCGCGACATCGTTGCCGATTTGATCCCGGTCGTTCCCGACCGGCTAGTCGCAATGTTGAAGCAACCGGCCGGCATGGGGGCCAATCCGCCCGCCACGCAAACGCAGCCTCAGACCCAGAGCGTCCCGGAAACGCAAGTGGCCGTTCAGGCGGCCGGTTCGCAGCCTACGGCTGGTGTCGCCGCGCCGACCGGATCAAGCGCCGTCGACGGGGCTGCGCCCGTTCCGCCTGGAACGCCGTCCGTTGGCGAAGAAGCGAAAGCGGCTTCCGATGTGGTGCCTCCGGCGGAAGAGGACGAGGCCCACGGCATCGGTGGTCAGAAACCGCCGTCGGATTCGTCGGCGTCCAGTGCCGACACGTCCGCGTCGTCGGCATCCGGCCGGGTGGTGGTCAAGGCGCTATCCGACGAATGCTGGATCCAAGTGCGGGAAAGCGACGGGCAGTTGGTGGTGTCCCGGCTTTTGCGTCAGGGCGACACCTATCAAGTGCCGGATCGTCCCGGCCTGACATTGACGGCAGGCAATGCCGGATCGCTTCAGATTATCGTGGATGGTTCCATCGTTCCGTCTTTGGGCAGCGCCAAACAGGTCAAGCACGATATCAGCCTGGACCCCGCCAAACTTTTGAAGAAGGTCAAGGCGGAGACGGAAAGCGTCGCGCCGGAAAAAACGGAGCAAACGCCGCCCGTTCAGACCGAACAGACCAACCCTGAACCGAAAAAGGCGGAGAAGAAGGCAAAATCTTCCAAGTCGGTCAAGTCCAAGACGGACGCGCCTTCGGGAACGACCGCGCCGGATGCGGCGGCTCAGCCGGTTCCCCCGGCCGCCTTGAATTAGAATTTAGTCTTATTTCGACCGGTCGCGGCGGGCGGCTTCGGCGCGTTCCTTGATGTCCTGCAACCGCAGCCAAATCGGGCCGCCTTTCTTCAACAAGCGCTCGGCCTTGTTGGCAAGGTAGATAGCGTCTTTCGGGCGACCTTCCAGCAGGGCGTCCTCGGCCATGGCGTATGACGCCATGCCCTCGTCTCCTTTTTTGCCGAAAACGATTCCCAACTGCCTCCAGCCCTCGGCATTTTCCCGTTCTTTTTCCAATGCCGAGGTAAGATTGGTTTCGGCGTCGGCAAGCAGGACAGGGTCGTCCTGCTCGACTTCCGCTTGGGCCAGTTCGATCCGTATCAGGGCGTTTTCCGGAAGCAGGGCCACGGCCTGCTTGTAAACGGGAATCGACTCGCCCCCGCGCGCGTTCTCGAACAGCATTTGCGCTTTCATCTCGTAAAAATACGGGTCCGCGGGCCGCTCGGCGATCAACCCGTCCATCAGAGGCAGAGCCATGTTCAAGTCGGGTTTGCGGTACGCAGCAATGGCGCGGGCGTACCTGGCGTCGATAGCGGTGTCGGTCTCCTTGTAACGCTGGAAGGTTCTGATCGGGGGTTGCAAATAGGCGAAGAGTTTCGCTCGCATCCGCCGGAACGGTTCTTCGAATTCCGGACGGGTCGGTTGATCGCTCCAGGGAGATTTCTGTACGGCTTCGCGGAATGCGGCGACGCGGTCACGGGTCAGGGGGTGGGTGCGGACGTAAGGGTCCTGCTTGATCGATATCAGCAATTCCTGATCCCCGAGCAGTTCCATGAATTCCAGCATTCCTCGTGCGGATTGTTGCGTCATGTCCAGGAACTTAATTCCGGCCTGGTCGGCCGACGCTTCCTGCATACGGCTGAAGGACAAGATGTTGCGGGTGGCGATATCCTGACTGCCCAAAGCGATGGCGGTGGCGGCTTCGCCCCGGCCGCTCGCGGCGCCCACGGCGGCCCCCAAAAGAACGCCTAAGATGGCGACGGGCATGGTGTCGCTGATGGTGTTCTCCATTCTGGACAGATGGCCGCCGGCGATGTGGCCGGTTTCGTGGGCGATGACGCCGATCAGTTGTCTGGGGGTCTCGACGCGGGTAAGCAGGCCGGTGTGAAAGAACATATTCTGTCCGCCCGCGACGAAAGCGTTGAGCGACGGATCGAGAATGATGTTGAGGGTGACGGCTTGCGGATCGAGTCCCGCCGCTTGAAAAATGGGCGTCGCCAGCATGCGAAGGGTGTTTTCCGCTTCGGCGTCGCGAATGAAATTCGGGCCTGCGTCGGCCGCCCTCGCTTCATAAACGGGGCGAACGATAAGCAAGACGGCGATCAGGATGGCACAGGCGCGCAATACCAAAACTCCCAAGAATTCGACGGATGATATATAGCATAATGGAAATACGCCGATTTGATGGCGAAGGCTACGGGTTTGGTCGGGTTGGCCCGATGAACGGAGAACGATAAGTGAAGATTTCCAAACGGGGGGCGATCGATCCTTTTTTGGCCATGGATGTCATGCGGCAGGCCAATCGGCGGGAAGCCGACGGTCAGTCCATTGTCCATATGGAAGTCGGGCAGCCGAGCGATCCCGCGCCGAGCGGGGTCATCGAAGCGGCTAAGCAGGCCCTGGACACCCATGCGATCGGCTATACCGAGGCGTCGGGGCTGTGGGAACTGCGCGACCGAATCGCCAAGTTTTACCGCGATGCCCACGATAAGACCATAGATTCCGGGCAGGTGATGGTGACCACCGGTTCTTCCGGCGGGTTCATCCTGGCTTTCGCGGCTGCTTTCGATCCCGGAGACCGGGTCGCCTTGGCCTGTCCGGGATATCCCGCCTATCGAAATATTCTTCGCGCCTTGGATGTCGAGGTCGTGCCGATCGAAGTCGGTCCCGCCACCCATTGGCAAATCCCGGTCGAGACCTTGGCGTCGCTTTCGAAGCCGATTGACGGTTTGATCGTCGCCAACCCCGCCAATCCGACCGGATCGATGATGACGGCCCGCCAATTGCGGGAGGTTGCCGTTTGGTGCGAGGCCAATGATGTTCGACTGATCTCCGACGAAATCTATCACGGAATTTGTTACGGAGCGCCTGCCGCCACCGCCGTCGGCATGGCGGATCACGCCGTGGTGATTAACAGTTTTTCCAAATATTACGGCATGACCGGATGGCGCATCGGCTGGATGGTGGTGCCCAAGGATTTGGCCCGGTCGGTGGAATGTCTGCAACAGAACCTGTTCATTTCGGCCCCCACCTTGTCGCAATTGGCAGCGATCCACGCTTTCGAGTGCGCCCGGGACCTGGATGCCCGAGTGGCGAGGTATGGCAAAAACCGCGAAATTCTGTTGAACGAGTTACCCTTGCTTGGGTTTGACCGGTTGGCTCCGTCCGACGGGGCGTTTTATTTATACGCCGATGTTTCTCATTTGACCGGAGACACGCCGGAATTTTGTAAGAAGATGCTGAACGAAACCGGAGTCGCGGTCACCCCGGGTATCGATTTCGATCCCATTCACGGAAACAAAAGTATCCGGTTTTCCTTCGCCGGTTCAACCGAACAAATAATCTCCGCGATCGGCAGGCTTAAGGCTTGGAAAAGATGACGGCCTACAGTTCGGCGGCAGCCACGTCCGCGACCACGGGCGGAGGCGGTTCGGGACGTTCGATCTTGGTTTCGTCAAGATAGGTTCCGACGATGTCGCACAGGTCTTCCAATTGATCGTTAAAGAAATGGTCGGCGGTTTCGATCTTCCGGTAGCTGACTTTGATATTGCGCTGACTGGAAAGCTTGTGCGCCAACTTGGCCACGGATGCTTCCGGGACGATGGTGTCCTTGCTGCCGTGAACGATCAGCCCCGATGACGGGCATGGCGCCAGAAACGAGAAATCGTAGGAATTGGCGGGCGGAGCGACGGATATGAAGCCGTCGATTTCGGGTCTGCGCATCAGCAGCTGCATCCCGATCCAGGCGCCGAACGAGAACCCGGCGATCCAACAAGCAGCCGCGTTGGGGTTGTAGTTCTGGACCCAATCGAGAGCGGAAGCGGCATCCGCCAGTTCGCCGACGCCATTGTCGAAGCGCCCCTGGCTGCGGCCCACGCCCCGGAAATTCAGGCGCATGGCGGAAAACCCTTGGCGCACGAACGTATGGTGCAAGCTGTAAACAACTTTGTTGTTCATGGTGCCGCCCTGCAAAGGGTGCGGGTGCAAGACCAAAACGATGGGCGCATTGGGCACTGCGGAGTGGTGATAACGCCCTTCTAGGCGTCCATCTGCTCCATTGAAAATAACGTCTGGCATTAACGCTCCATATTTTCTCGAGAGGTAGGATACTTGACCGCTTAAGTAGGACATCCTATATTTCAAATCGGTAATACGGGTTCCGCTCGAGGGTCAATCCAAAGGGTCCGTATTCGCGGAGCAAGAGAGTAACATAATGTCACCGATGAAAAGCAAGCGTCTTATCATTGTAAATCCAGAACTATTGCTAATTAGTGCGTCAATGGAGGCGTGAGAATTGAAACTCAGCACGAAGGGCCGGTATGCAGTCATGGCAATGGTGGATTTATCCGCGCATTCCCACGGCAATCCCGTGGCGTTGGCCGAGATCGCCGAACGGCAGGAAATCTCGCTGTCCTATCTTGAGCAATTGTTCGGACGATTGCGTAAGGGCGGCTTAGTGAAAAGCGTGCGCGGGCCAGGAGGCGGGTATTTGCTCGCTCGTTCGACGACGCAAGTGCGAATTTCGGATATCATCATGGCGGTTGACGAGCCGATTCAGACCACCCGCTGCACGCCGGGCGCTCCCGCCGGGTGCCATCAGGATCAGGGGCGGTGCCTGACCCACGATCTTTGGCAAGAGCTTGGCAATCACATTTATTTGTATTTGTCGTCGCTTTCCATTGCCGATGTGCTTGAGCATCGCGTCCTTGGCAGTTCCGGTTCATTCCACGGCATCGGCCGGGAGAATGCCGCCGTCGCCTGAAAACGAGGTGCAGATGTTGTCCGCCGCCTACCTTGATTACAATGCCGGGGCGCCGTTACGCCCGGAAGTGATCGGCTCCATGGTCGAATCGCTGAGCGAGGGCGGAAACCCGTCTTCGGCGCACGGTGTCGGCCGTCGCGCCAGGGCTCGGGTCGAACGGGCCAGGGCGAGCGTGGCGCGGGCGGTCGACGCCGATCCGCGCGGCATCGTCTTCACGTCGGGTGGAACCGAGGCCAACGTCCTGGTTCTGAATGGATGCGGACGGAGCAGGATCCTGACGACGACCATCGAGCATCCCTCGGTCTTGACGGCCAGGGAAGGCAGCGAATCAATCCCCGTCGGCGTCGATGGCATGGTGGATTTGGCCGCCCTTGACCAAATGTTGCGATCGAACGGCGACGCCTTGGTTTCGGTCATGGCCGCCAACAATGAGACCGGTATCGTTCAACCGATCGGGCGGGTGGCGGAAATCGTCCGCGCCCACGGGGCCTTGCTTCATTGCGACGCCGCGCAGGCGTTGGGCCGAATCGACGTTTCGTTTTCCCGCTGGGATGCCGATTTCCTGACTCTTTCGGCGCACAAATTGGGCGGACCCGCCGGAGTGGGTGCGGTGGCCATGAAGAATCCCGATTTTCCGTTGGTTGCCATGACGGCGGGCGGAGGTCAGGAGCGGCGCTTGCGCGGCGGAACCGAAAATCTTTCCGGAATCGTCGGGTTCGGCGTTGCCGCCGAGATGGCGGTTAAGGAGTTGCCGCAAATTTCCTCGGTCCAGGCGCTTAGGGACGGACTGGAGGCGCGCATCATCGCCGCATTGCCCGGCGCGGTTATTATCGGACGCGATGGTTCGCGTCTTCCCAACACCATCTGCGTGGCCGTTCCCGGACTGGAATCCCGCACTCAGGTCATGGCCTTGGATTTGGATGGAATCATGGTCGGGGCGGGGGCGGCCTGCTCTTCGGGAAAGATGGGCGAATCGCGAGTGTTAAGGGCCATGGGACTGGATTCCGCCATGGCCGGTTCCGCCATTCGCATCAGTTTGGGCTGGGCCAGCACGGCCGAGCATGTGCAATTGTTTTTGGAGTCCTGGATCGCGCTGGGACGGCGCAAAGGATTGCCTGTCGTGGACGCGGCGATCGCCGCTTAGTGGTCCTCCCCGGACGCTTGCTTTCCAAGCGTCTGGATAAGGAGGTCCGCCAACCTGTTGAATTAAAGGAAACCCAATGAGCGTCATGAGTATGGACAAATTCCCGATCGGTCACGCCCCCGGCGAGCCGGTCTATCTGGATTACCAGGCGACGACCCCCTGCGACCCAAGGGTGTTGGAAAAAATGCTGCCCTGGTTTACCCAACGGTTCGGAAATCCGCATTCGCGCAATCACGCCTATGGCTGGGCCGCCGAAGAGGCGGTGGAACTGGCGCGCGAACAGGTGGCGTCGATCATCGGCGCCGACGCCAAGGAAATCATCTTCACGTCAGGCGCGACCGAATCCAACAATCTGGCTATTCGCGGTTCTGCGCTGTTTCACAAGGACCGCAAGAACCACATCATCACGGTGACAACCGAACACAAATGCGTGCTCGATACCTGCCGTCATTTGGAACAGGACGGGTTTTCGGTGACGTATTTGCCGGTTCAAACCAACGGTCTGATCGATCTGGGGCAGTTGGAAGAGGCCATCACCGATCAAACGGTTTTGGTGTCGGTGATGGGGGTGAACAACGAAATCGGCGTCATTCAACCGTTGACCGAAATCGGCGCCCTATGCCGGGCAAAGGGCGTTTACTTTCATACCGATTGCGCTCAGGCGGTGGGCAAGATACCCTTGGACGTCAACGCCATGAACATCGATTTGATGAGCATCTCCGGCCACAAGATTTATGGCCCCAAAGGCATCGGCGCCTTGTACGTGCGTCGCCGTCCGCGCGTCCGTCTGGTGCCGATGATCACCGGGGGCGGGCAGGAACGGGGCTTTCGTTCGGGCACGCTTCCTACTCCGCTGTGCGTCGGGCTTGGCGAGGCATGCGCGATCGCCAAGCAGGAAATGGCGGAAGAAAGCGTAAGGCTGCGAGGGTTGCAGCGCCGGTTGCTCGACGGTTTGAAGGCGAGGCTGCCCGAGATTTACGTCAACGGCGACCTGGACCGGCGGATTCCCGGCAATCTGAACATTTCCTTCGCCTTTGTCGAAGGCGAGGGATTGATGATGGGGGTTAAGGGGCTTGCGGTTTCTTCGGGGTCGGCCTGTACGTCGGCTTCGCTCGAGCCGTCTTATGTGCTGCGCGCCCTGGGAGTCGACGTGGAAATGGCCCACACCAGTCTGCGGTTCGGTTTGGGACGGTTCACCACCGAGGCCGACATCGACTACGCCATCGGCCATGTGGTCGAAGCGGTGACGCATCTACGCGAAATGAGTCCCTTGTGGGAGATGCATTTGGCCGGCGTCGACATTAAATCTATACAGTGGGCGGAACACTGAAATTTAGGAGTGCTGCAATCATGGCGTACAGTGAAAAGGTTCTCGATCACTATGAGCACCCACGAAATGTAGGGTCTTTGTCACCCGAGCATGCGGATGTGGGTACTGGCTTGGTGGGCGCGCCGGCCTGCGGCGATGTGATGAAACTGCAAATCAAGGTGAGCGCCGACGGCATTATCGAAGACGCAAAATTCAAGACCTTCGGTTGCGGATCGGCCATCGCCTCCAGTTCGCTGGTGACCGAATGGGTCAAGGGCAAGACTTTGGAACAGGCGGAGAATATCAAGAATACCGACATCGCTCAGGAATTGGCGCTGCCTCCGGTAAAAATTCATTGCTCTGTCCTGGCCGAAGACGCGATAAAGGCAGCCATTGCCGATTATAAGAAAAAGAATTCCCATGAATAAAATTGCGCCATTGACGATCACCGAGTCCGCCGCCCGGCAAGTGAAGGAGTTGCTGGAAAAGCGCGGCAAGCCGTCGGCGGGCGTGCGCATCGGCGTGCGGTCCAAGGGATGTTCAGGGCTAAGCTATACCCTGGAATATGCCGACGAAATAACGCCCTTCGACGAAGTGGTCGAAGACAAGGGGGTGACCATTCTGATCGATCCCAAAGCGACCATGTTCATTATCGGCACGGAAATGGACTGGGCCGAAGAACAAATGCAAACCGGATTCGTATTCAGGAATCCCAATGAAAAAGGACGATGCGGCTGTGGTGAGTCTTTCCACATCTGAAGGCAAATCCGTGCCGCAATTGAATCCGTGCTGGTCCTGCAAGGGGCCGGTGGACAAGCGCGCGTTGTTTTGCTCGGTATGCGGAGCCGTTCAAGGTCCGGGAGATACCGATCATTTCACCCGTTTGGGTTTGCCCGTCGCCTATCACATCCATACCGACCATTTGGATCATCAATATTTCGGCTTTCAGCGGCGGATGCACCCCGACCGGTTCGCAGCCAAATCGTCCAAGGAAAAGGCCTTGTCGCAAGCGCAGGCGACCGCGCTCAACGACGCCTACGAGACGTTGACCGATCCGGTCAAGCGCGCCGTGTACTTGCTGGGACATGTGGGGTATTCCGTTGATTTGCACGGTTCCAAGACGGTTTCCGATCCGGTTCTGTTGATGGAGCAAATGGAACTGCGCGAGGCGCTGGCCGAGGCGGAAACCGAGGAACAGGTTGCCGCGTTGTTGCATCAAGCCGAGGAAACGGCCCAAAGTTGTCAGCACGAAATGGTGCGGGCTTTTCAGGCCCGGGAATATGCCGAAGCGGCCAGACTGGTTCTAAGGCTTAAATATCTCACTAAATTGGTTGAGGATGCCAAAGGCAGAAAATCACGTTTGGCAAAGGGAAGCTAATGCTTTTTCAAATCCATGAACCCGGCGAAACGCCGCTTCCCCATGAAAGCGAACGCCCTCTAGCCGTGGGCATTGATCTCGGCACGACCAATTCGGTGGTGGCCATATCCGAGGACGGGCTTAAGGCTCGGGTGCTGTCCGATGCCGACGGCAGGAAATTGCTTCCATCGGTGGTCTATTACGGAACGGACGGTTCCATCGAAGTCGGCGAGCAGGCCCGCTATAAAATTCTCGACACGCCCGATCAGGTGGTAACCTCGGTCAAACGCTTGATGGGGCGCGGAGCTGGCGACGTCAAGGCGCTGGCGGGCGCGCTTCCCTATCTGGTCGACACGCCGGAAGCCGATGGAATGGTTCATCTGAGCGTGGCGGGTCGGGTTTTGTCGCCGGTGGAAATCTCGGCCGATATTCTGCGGGCGGTCAAGGCGCGGGCCGAAGCCGCGTTGGATAAACAAGTGACCCAGGCGGTGATAACCGTTCCCGCCTATTTCGACGACGCTGCCCGTACCGCGACCCGCGATGCCGCCCGGCTGGCCGGATTCGAGGTGCTGCGGCTGGTCAATGAACCAACTGCGGCGGCTTTGGCCTACGGATTGGACAATGGAGCCGAAGGGTTGTACGCCGTCTACGACCTGGGCGGCGGCACGTTCGACGTGTCCATCCTGCGCATGGAAAAAGGGGTGTTTCAGGTCAAGGCCACCGGCGGCGACGCGGCCCTGGGCGGCGACGACTTCGATCATGCCGTAGCCGAGTATTTCCTGAACAGCCACTCCAAAACCCACTCGATCCGGGAATTGACGGCGGGCGAGGCCAAACGGACCTTGACCGTCGCCCGCCAAGCCAAAGAATGCCTGAGTCGGCAGAACGAAGGGCAATGGATGGTCGAGATAGGATCGGAATCGTCTTTGCAAAAGCTTACCCGCCGGACCTTGGAGGAGCTTGCCGCCCCGTTCATCGAAAGGACCATGTCCATATGCCGGGGCGTGATCGAGGACGCCGGAATCGAAATCGACCAAATCCACGGAGTCGTTCTGGTGGGCGGCGCCACCCGCATGCCCGCCGTAAGGCAAGCGGTTCGGGATTTGTTCGGAAAAGACCCTCTGGCCAACATCAATCCAGAAGAAGTCGTGGCGGTCGGCGCGGCTTTGCAGGCCGCGGCTCTTACGCTTGGTTCGGATACGTTGTTGCTGGATGTGACGCCGTTGTCGCTGGGTATCGAAACAATGGGGGGAATCGTCGAAAAGGTCATTCCCCGCAATCAACCCATTCCGGTTTCCATGGCCCAGGAGTTCACCACCTATCAGGACGGACAGACCGCCATGTCCATTCATGTGGTTCAAGGCGAGCGGGAAATGGTGGATCAATGCCGTTCCCTAGCCCGGTTCGTGTTGAACGGCATTCCCCCCATGGTGGCGGGCGCCGCCCGTATCCGGGTAACGTTCGCCGTCGATGCCGACGGTCTGTTGACCGTATCGGCCCAGGAAACCACCACCGGCATCGAACAGCAGGTTGCGGTTAAACCTTCTTACGGCTTGGACGAAGAGGAAATGGCCAGAATGCTGCGCGCCGCGCTGGAGCACGGGCGCGCCGACATGGAGCAGCGGCTTGCGGCGGAATCGACGGTGGAAGCCAAGCGGTCAGCGCTGGCGGTGCGGGCCGCTTTGTCCGTGGACGGTCACCTCTTGTCTGACCAGGAAAGGCAGGGTATTGAAGACGCCCTTAACCGGATCGATCTGGCCGTCCAATCGGCCGATCGCGACAAGGTGATCGCCGCCACTGAAAATCTGGAAACGGCGACCAAAGGATTCGCCGAGAAACGCATGGATCACGGCATCCGCAAGGCTTTGGCCGGAATGGCCGTAGGCGATGTGGAACGTACTTTCGACTGATTGGAGCCGCCAACAATGCCCAAATTGACTTTCATTTTTTCCGATGGAACCCGCTGCGACGTCGAGGCCGAGGATGGGCTGTCCGTTTTGGAAGCGGCCCACCGCAATCATATCGACTTGGAAGGCGCCTGCGAGGGATCGTTGGCCTGCGCCACCTGTCATGTGATCGTCCATCCCGACTGGTTTGAAAAATTGCCGGACGCTTCCGAAGACGAGGAGGATATGCTGGATCTGGCGTTCGGACTGACCGCCACGTCTCGTCTGGGTTGTCAGATCATCATGTCGCCCGCTTTGGACGGGTTGGTGGTGACGTTGCCCGACGCCACCCGCAACATCAATGTGGACAAGAAATAGCGGGAGCAGGGTTCGGTGAAGTGGACGGACATCTACGATATCGCGCTGGCGCTGGAGGATGCTTATCCCGACAAGGATAACGTCAACCTTCGCTTCACCGATCTGCATCGCTGGATTTGCGAATTGCCCGATTTTTCCGACAATCCCGAAGCGTCCAATGAAAAGCTTCTCGAAGCCATTCAAATGGCTTGGATTGAAGAACGCTCCTAAACGGGACAGATTCAGGAAGACTTGGTGTATGATGACCGCCGTCGATGGCGTTTTTCCCGCTTGAGGGAGGGGCTGTGGTGTTTCTGTCCGGTTTGGATGTGGTGGCTTTGCTGGTGTCGGTCGTGTTGTGGGCGGTCTATTCGTTCGTCGCCAGCCGCCCCCGGTTCTACCGCCATTCCCTGGCCTATACCACCGAGCAGTTGCGGATTACCTGGATGCGGCGCATGTGCGATAGCGAAGTGCGGGTCGCCGACGCCTCGCTGATGGGCAATCTGATGCGGAGCGTTTCGTTCTTCGCGTCGGCCAGTATTCTGGTTCTGTCCGGTCTGGTGGCGCTGATCGGCTCGGGCGAACGCGCCTTCGAGGTTTTTCAAACGCTGCCCTTGCACGATCGCGGCGGCAATCTTGGACAGTTCGAGACCAAGGCCGTGTTGCTGGTGTGCGTCTTCATTTATGCATTTTTTCAAATCACTTGGTCGCTGCGGCAATTCAATTACACCTGCATCATGATCGGGGCGGCGCCCAGGGTCCTGGACAGCGATACGGAAAAGGATAATTTCTCGCGCCATGCCGCCCGGCTTTCGGCCATGGCGGCGGAAAGTTTCAACATGGGACTGCGCAGTTACTATTTCGCCTTGGCCATGCTGTCGTGGTTCATTTCGTCATGGACGTTCATGCTGGCGTCGGTGCTGGTGGTGTATGTTACCTATCGGCGGGAGTTCAGATCGGGCAGTTTGAAATGCCTGCGCCACGAACTTGAGCATATTTCATGACCAAGCGGAAAGATAGAGTGGTGGTCGCCATGTCCGGCGGCGTGGATTCGTCGGCGACGGCGGGACTTTTGCTGGAAGCGGGATACGATGTGGTCGGGGTGACCCTTCAGCTTTACGACCATGGCGCGGCGACGGGCGGCAAAGGCAAGACATGCTGCGCGGGCAAGGATATCCGCGACGCCCGGTTGGTGGCGGACAAGCTGGGCATTCCCCATTATGTTCTGGATATGGAGGATGGTTTCCGCCGCAACGTCATCGAACCGTTCGTCCAGTCCTATGCGCGCGGGGAAACGCCGGTTCCATGCGTACTGTGCAATCAAACCGTCAAGTTCCGGGATTTGATGGCGGTGGCCAGGGATCTGGGCGCGACGGCGTTGGCTACCGGACATTACGTTCGGAAAATGGAAACCGCGGAGGGGCCGTGGCTGATGAAAGGCGCCGATCCGGCCCGCGACCAAAGCTATTTCCTGTTCGCCACCACCAAGGAGCAACTTGGTTTCTTGTTATTTCCGCTGGGCGGAATGAACACCAAGGATGAAACCAGGGCTATCGCCGATCGATTGGGTTTGCCGGTGGCGTCGAAACCGGACAGTCAGGACATCTGTTTCGTGCCCGATGGGGATTACGGCTCGTTGGTGACACGGCTAAGCCCCGTCGCGGTCGAGCCCGGCGACATTGTCGATGAAGCAGGCAGGGTTTTGGGCCGTCACCACGGCATCGTTCATTTTACCGTGGGGCAGCGGAAAGGGCTGGGCATTGGCGGCGCGGGCGATCCGCTTTACGTCGTCCGGCTTGACAGCGCCGGGAACAAGGTCGTCGTCGGTCCCCGACAATCCTTGGCGCGGACGAGAATCCTGGTACACGGCGTCAACTGGCTGGGAGACGATGCCGCGAGCGTGTTCGAGGGCCAAGTGCGGGTTCGATCCACCAGACCGCCGCAGCAGGCCGTGGTGGAACGGGATGCGGGCAGCGGATGCGCCGTCGTCACATTGGAGACCCCGGAGTTCGGCGTGGCCGCCGGTCAGGCTTGCGTGTTTTATCAAGGCGATAGAATGCTGGGCGGCGGATGGATATGCGCCGAAACGTAAGAAGTTCTTTGCTGGCGGATAATATTTCAGATTTATGATATTCCGCCGAGTCACGGTTTGTTCGCTTTATGGCGCAGGGTTTCTTGAACTATAGATAGGCGGAAGACCTGGGGTAACGGGTCGTTTGAAGGAATCGTGCTGGACTTTCTTCCCATCCCTATTTTGATTTAGGAGCAATTCATGACCTCCATCAGTTCGAAGTGCGCTCTGTTGGCCGCCGCTGCCGTTTTCGTTGTCAGCGCCGAATCCGTTTCTGCTGCCGAAATCACCGGCGCCGGAGCGACGTTTCCGTATCCCATATACGCCAAATGGGCCGAGGCCTATAAAGCGGCAAGCGGCGTGGCGCTGAATTATCAGTCGATCGGTTCGGGCGGAGGCATCAAGCAAATCAAGGCGAAGACCGTCGATTTCGGCGCGTCTGACAAACCTTTGGACGTCAAGGAACTGGATGAAGCCGGATTGATACAATGGCCGCAAGTCATGGGCGGCGTCGTTCCGGTGGTCAATATCCAAGGCGTCAAACCCGGCGAATTGAAGCTGGACGGTCCGGTCTTGGCCAATATCTATCTGGGCGTCATCACCAAATGGAACGATCCCGCCATCGTCAAGCTCAATCCCGGCGTCAAGCTGCCCGATCAGTCGATCGCCGTGGTCCATCGTTCCGACGGGTCGGGAACCACTTTCCTGTTCACGTCCTATCTTTCCCAGGTCAGCCCCACTTGGGAGGAAAAGGTTAAAGCCGACGCAGCCGTCGAATGGCCGGTCGGTTTGGGCGGCAAGGGCAATGAGGGTGTCGCCAATTTCGTCGGGCAGACGGCAGGCTCCATCGGCTATGTCGAATACGCCTACGCCTTGCAGAACAAGATGGATTGGACGGTGATGGGCAACAAGGACGGCAATTTCGTCAAGCCGGACGATGTTTCCTTTAAGGCGGCGGCCGCCAATGCGGATTGGGCGCATGCACCGGGTTTCCGTTTGGTGCTGACCAATCAGTCCGGCAAGGACAGTTGGCCAATCACCGGCGCCAGTTTCATCCTGATTCATAAAACAGCGGATGATGCGGCAAGAATGGCCGAAGTCTTGAAATTCTTCTCGTGGTCCTATGCCAATGGCGCCAAGCTGGCCCAGGAGCTTGACTATGTGGCGATGCCCGATAGTGTAGCCAAATTGGTTCAGGAAACTTGGGCCAAGGAAATCAAGACGGCCGACGGCAAGCCGATTTGGACAGGAAAATAGCAGGGATGCGCGGGAAGAGCTTCAATCCTGGGGGATGAGGCTCTTTCCTGCGGTTTTGGGTTTCTGTCGGCTTCCAAGCGGAGCTGGCGGACCGGACTGAAGGAGGCGGCAGAAGTTTCAAGGGTTTGGTCTCGTGAAACTTGCGTCGGATGGAAATGCAAACTGGAAATCAAGCTATGGCCCAGCAGAGCGGTTTAAGCAGTATTGACGGCCTAGCCGTCGGACCTTTATCGCGGGTGCCTTCCGGCGTTTTATTCGAAAAGCCTTTTCATCTTCTGACGGCTGCGGCGGCATTGACCGTCGTAGGCTCTCTGGTTGGCTTGCTGATCGTATTGTCTTTAGATGCCGCTCCGGCCATTCGTCAGTTCGGCTTCGGATTTTTGACCAGCAGCGCCTGGAACCCGGTGACGGAAATGTTCGGCGCGGTTCCCGCCACCGTGGGGACGCTGATTACCGCGACTATCGCCATGTTGGTGGGGACTCCCATCGCCTTCGGCGTCGCCGTGTTCATCAACGAGATTTGTCCTCACAAATTGCGGTCGTTCTTTTCCGTTGCCGTGGAACTGCTGGCGGCGGTGCCCAGCATCATCTACGGCATGTGGGGGCTGTTCGCGTTCGCGCCTTTTTTGGGGACCAAGGTTTATCCGGGGCTGATCGATGTTCTGGGGCCGATTCCGGTTGTCGGCGCGTTGTTTCAGGGCCCGCCTTACGGGATCGGCATGTTGACCGCGGGCTTGATCCTGGCGATCATGGTGTTGCCCTTCATCGCTTCGGTCAGCATCAGGGTTCTGGCCGGCGTTCCCCCCGTTTTGCGCGAGGCGGCTTACGGCATCGGTTCGACGCCTTGGGAGGTGGTGCGCTACGTGCTGATCCCCCACTGCCGAAAAGGATTGATCGGCGGCGTTATGCTGGGGTTGGGTCGCGCCTTGGGCGAAACCATGGCGGTAACCTTCGTTATCGGCAATTCCCATAAAATCGCCACCTCGTTGTTGCAGCCCGGCACCACCATCTCGGCCACCCTCGCCAACGAATTCACCGAAGCCACCGGCGACATCTACCTGTCTTCGCTGGTGGCTCTGGGCTTGATCTTGTTCGTCATAACGTTCGTCGTTCTGCTGTTCGCCCAGATGATGCTGGCCCAAGCCAATAGGAGGGAGGCGAAATGAAGGCTGATCCGACCATCGTCATGCGCCGCCATGTTTTCAGCCGGGTCATGATGGGCCTGTGCGTGCTGGCGTCCGCCATTTCCGTTCTTGCCCTGACGGTCATCATCTGGGAATTGGTGGTCCGGGGATTGTCCGCCCTGTCCTTGGCGACGTTTCTTCAATCGACGCCGCCGCCGGGTTCCAAAGGCGGGCTGGCAAACGCCATCGTCGGCAGTCTGATAATGACCGGCCTCGGGATTCTGATCGCCACGCCCTTGGGCGTTTTGACGGGGTCGTATCTGGCCGAGTTTTCCAGGCGGTCCAAGTTGTCGATGATCATCCGGTTTGTGAACGATACCTTGCTGAGCGCGCCGTCCATCGTTATCGGCTTGTTCGTTTATGCGGTCGTCGTGGTGCCCATGGGGCATTTCTCCGGTTGGGCAGGCGGTATCGCCTTGGCCTTGATCGCCATGCCCGTGATTGTACGCACGACCGAGGATATGTTGCTTTTGGTTCCCGATCAATTGCGCGAGGCCTCGGTGGCGTTGGGCATGCCGCTGTGGCGGGCCATTGTCAAAGTTTCGTGGCGCGCGGCCGGCAAGGGCATTCTGACCGGAATTTTGCTGGCGGTCGCCCGCATCAGCGGCGAAACGGCGCCGTTGCTGTTCACGTCGCTCAACAATCAATTCTTCACCTTAAATATCAACCAGCCAATGCCCAGTTTGCCGGTGGCGATTTTCCAGTTCGCCATGAGTCCCTACAAGGACTGGCAGGAATTGGCGTGGGCCGGTGCCCTTCTGATCAGTGTCAGCGTGTTGCTGTTGAACATACTTGCCCGCACCATGGCGGCTAAAGGGGAGCATTAATCGTGAATGCCGAAGTTTCGACGAACGCCAAGATCGATGTTAAAAATCTTGATTTCTATTACGGCGACGCACGCGCTTTGAAGGATGTTTCCATTACGTTCAAGGATCGTATGGTTACGGCTTTGATCGGGCCGTCCGGCTGCGGCAAATCCACCTTGCTTAGGACGCTGAACCGGATTTGCGATCTTTATCCGGGCCATCGCGCCACCGGGCAGATCGTTCTTGATGGCGAAAACATTCTGGATTTCAACGGCGACCTTACCTCTTTGCGGGCCAAGGTGGGCATGGTCTTCCAGAAGCCCACGCCGTTCCCCATGTCCATTTATGAGAACATCGCCTTTCCCTTGCGAATGTATACGAAATTGTCGCAAGCCGAGATGGACGAGGAAGTGGAACGCGCGCTGCGCGGGGCGGCCCTTTGGGAAGAGGTGAAGGACAAGCTTCACCGTTCCGGTCTGGGCCTGTCCGGCGGTCAGCAACAGCGCCTGTGCATTGCCCGGGCAATCGCCATCCGTCCGGAAGTTTTGCTGCTGGACGAGCCGGCATCGGCTTTGGACCCTATTTCCACCGCTCAGGTCGAAGAGCTGATTTGGGAACTGCGCCGGGATTACTGCATCGTCATCGTTACCCACAACATGCAACAAGCCGCGCGGGTCAGCGACTTTGTCGGATTCATGTATGTGGGCGAACTGGTGGAATACGACGCGACCGCGACCATGTTTTCCAGTCCCAAAGAGCGGCGGACGCAGGACTACATCACCGGACGCTTCGGCTGATTACAGATCCAAGGCGGCGGTTGGAACCGGGTAAACCATTCCGGCCCGCAACATCGCCTCGAACTCGTTGGCGGGAACCGGCTTCGAGAAATAGAATCCTTGGATGCAGTCGCAACCATGATCCTTTAGAAAGCTGAGATGCTCGGGGATTTCGCATCCTTCGGCGACCACGTCGATTTTAAGTCCTTTGGACAGCCCGATGATGGCGCGGGTGATTTCGGCCATTTTCGGATTGGAGGCGACGTCGGACACAAAGGCCTTGTCGATTTTTAGGGCGGTTAACGGGAAATTTCCCAAATAGGACAACGAGGAGTATCCCGTTCCAAAGTCATCGATGGACAATCCCATGCCTATTTCCCTTAAAGCGGTCAGCTTCTTGGCGGCGCCTTCCATGTCCAGCATGATCGTGGATTCGGTGATTTCCATTTCCAGGTATTTGGCGGGCAGACCGGTGCGCGCCAGGGCGGCGCTGATATTTTCGACAAGGCGGGAATTGCGGAACTGGCGTGGCGACAGGTTGACGGAGTAGACGATGGGGTCGTAGCCCATGTCGAGCCATCGTTTGGCCTGCTTGCAGCAGATATCGAGGATAATGCCGCCGATATCCTCGATCAGTCCCGTTTCTTCGGCTACCGGGATGAAGTCGTTGGGAAGAATAAGCCCCAGTTCGGGATCGTTCCAGCGCGCCAGAGCCTCGGCTCCCATGATGGTGTGATCATCGGAACGGACCTTGGGTTGGTAGTAGACGAGGAATTCGTTGTTCTTAACGGCTTTGCGAATGCGCGAGGCAAGGTTGAACCGGTTCAGGGCCTTGCCGTTCATGTCCTTGGAATAAAACTGGTACTGATTGCGGCCCGATTGCTTGGCGTGGTGAAGTGAATTCTCGGTGATCTGGATAAGATGGCCTGCATCGTCGGTATCGCCAGGATAGGCGGCGATGCCGATGGACGAGGTAATGATCACCTCTTGATCGCTGATGTGATAGGACTCGCGCATGGCGGACAGAACCTTTTCCGCCACGATTATCACGTCGTCCGGCGCGGTGACGGTCAGCAGGATGCCGAATTTGTCGCCATCCAAACGGAATGCCGAATCCGATTCGCGCAGGCACGTCCGAATCCTGTCAGCCGCCGTGCTTAGCAGCACGTCGCCGGCAGCCATGCCCAGCGCGTCGTTGACAAAGGTGAAATGATCAAGACCCAGGATCATCAAGACCACCGAACCGCCATGGCGTTTATGCGTCTGAACGGAATACTCGATGCGGTCGAGCAAAAAGTCTTTAACCGGCAATCCGGTCAATGGGTCCTTGCTGGGGTGGTGATGCGGCCTTTCCAACTCGTGATTTTGCGCTACCGCGACAATATGGGAAACGGCCCCGCTTCCCTCGCCGATCCGAGACAGTTTAAGGGAAATGGCGATGTCACCGCCATTGGGGCCGGGCAACTTTCCCGTCCACTCCGGCTTGGTCGAAGCGAAAGCGCTGACAAGCGCGGAATTGACCGCTTTGGCGGCATCCGATTCGAGGGTTAAAAGTTGGTCCGGCGTAATGCCGCAATATTCGGCGAAAGGTTCGTTAACGAACAGCAACGCCCCGGCCCCATCGGCGACAGCGATGGCGTCGCTGACCGAATCCAAGGCAGATAGGGGAATTAAATTTTTCTCATCCATCTGAGCAATTGTCGCTTACAGTCTTTACGCAAAAGAGCAAAGTCCATCACTTTGTACCACTCAATTCCGCCAAAGGCCAAGCCGGATATGCTTTATGCCGTAACAAATATGGAACGAGAACATAAATATCGTCTTAACGGCGAGATATTGACGGCGTACCTTCGTGATCCGAACGTTCGGATATTGGTTGTTTGGAACGATTTGTCCCTGGTGTGTCCGGACGCCCCCGGGACGCCGTGGCTTGACCGCGGCAGGGCCGGCGAGTTGACCGGCCGGTTTGCCGATTTTATATTCCTGGGGACGGACGCTGGGCACCCCGTTTTCGTCGTCGACGCGTCCGCGCTGGACGGCGGCGCGGACGGGCCGGATTTTGGATCGAACCATCGGTTCGTTTCCTTGCGCCTTTACGGGCCCCAATTGCCTGCGGAAACCGGCGCCCTTCTTGCCTACGCCCGCGCCATGGTGATGTGGCACCGCAACAATCGCCATTGCGGCATATGCGGCACGCCGACCGCGTCCATCGACGGCGGACACGTCAGACGTTGCCCGTCGATCCAATGCGGACACATGACCTATCCACGGACCGATGCGGCGGTGATCATGCTGGTCGAGGATGGCGACCGGATATTGCTTCACCGGCAACGACAATGGCCGCAAGGGATGTGGTCCTGCTTGGCCGGATTTGTCGAACCCGGAGAAACGCTTGAGGCGGCGGTCCGCCGCGAGGTGTTCGAAGAAAGCGGCATACAGGTGGAAGACGTCCGATACGTGGCGTCGCAACCCTGGCCTTTTCCCTCGTCGCTGATGGTCGCCTTTACCGCTAAGGCGACGGGCGGAACCTTGACCCCCGACTGCGACGAAATCGAGGATGCCCGCTGGTTTTCCATTCGGGATTTGGATCAGTTCGACGATCGGAACCGTCAGACCGGCCACGGCCTGTTTCTTGCCGTAACGGGCACGGCCGCGCGGCATTTGATCGATAATTGGCGGAAGTCGTGGTAGATTGGGATGCGTGGCGCGAGTGACGGGGCTCGAACCCGCGACCTTCGGCGTGACAGGCCGACGCTCTAACCAACTGAGCTACACCCGCATCCCAAGGGGCGGGGATATAGCAGGGAGATTGGTGGCGTGCAAGCCCAATTCGTTAGGAAATCGAATGTCGGAAATCGTTAATCTTAATAAGGTCCGCAAAGCCAAGGCCAAAGCCCGGCAAATTCAGCAGGCGCAGGCCAATCGAGCCGCCTATGGGCTTGCCAAGGATGCCAAGATCAAAGCCGTTGCCGAAGCGAAAAAAGCCGCTCGGGATTTGGACGGGAAGAAAATAGAAAGCTAATCCTTCCAGTACCGTTCGGCTTTACAATATTTCCGCCATAATCCATCCACTTGGGCCAGCAAGCCGGGCAGCCTGCCGGTGTGCCATCCGGCGACCAAACCGGTGGCCCAGGCCCGCCCGCTTTCATTGGCGGTTTCGGTGGCCTGCCCCAGCCGGTCCGCCGCAACCGAAATGTCGTGAACATGCCCCAGCACCTCTTGCAGGTCGCTTACCGCCGCTAAATGGGTTCTGACCGTTTTCTTGGGAAACAGGGCGGCGAAGAATTCGCCCGTGTAGCGCAGTTGCTTGCACAGGATGCGAAGATTGTGCAGTTCCTCCATGGGCAAGGCGGCCGGGGCATCGGCCGCCGACCGCCTTAGGCGTTTGTCCTGTTTGGCTAGAATCGATTTGGCGAAAATGGCGATGGGTTGGTCGCGAACGAAGGCGACGGCTTCGTCGTCCAGCCATTGTCCGGCCTCGACCCAGCCGACCAGCAGCAGGATCAGGCGGGTAAAACGGGTGTTCTCGACCGCTTCCATGGCGTGCTTGACATGGGTTTGACTTTCTTGGCTCCAATGGGCGCGTAACGCCAGCAGCGGGCCGGTCTCGGGGTGCGCCAGAACTACAGGGGCGACGATTTCCTCAAGGAAGACATAGGTGTCCCTGGCCGGCCCCAGACAAGCTTGCAGCCACCGCAGCTCGGTTCTGACGCCATCGTTTTGCGGGCTGGACAGCAAATCGCGGAACAGACGGATGGCCGAGCGCAGACGGCGCAGGGCGACCCGCATCTGGTGGATGGCCTCGGGGTCGCCGTTGTTCAGCAGGCATTGTTCATTGGCGATCATCTGGTTTACGCAGTTGCGGCCGATGGCGCGAAAGGCTTGTCCGACGGTCATGTCCGAACGGATTTCGCCCGGGGTGGCCTTGGCGGGGGCAGGTTGCCATCCGGTAATCAGATTTTGGCCGCGTTCGGATTTGGGCAGGGTCAAAAGTCTGGCCGGTACGGTTTCGACGATGCGGGTGGCAAGCTCGACCAAGGCGATGGCCGACCCTCGGATCAGTTCCAACTCGACCTCGCATATGGGCGACGTGATCTCACCGGTTCCCACTTTGCCTTGATCCAAGGCCAGCTCGATTTCCCAATCCTCGGTTCCTATCCGGTAAAAAGTCCGCCTGAATTCGGTGGTGTAGATAGGGATCAGGCGTTCGAACAGAGCGGAATTCTGAAATGCCGGAAGACCGGTTCCGGCCAAAAGATGGAAGTTGGGATGATCGGACAAAATCGGCCATTCCCATTCCTGACGGGAATGGAGGGCGGCGCTGCGCGTTCCCGCCGTTTTGACGGTTTGAATGCGTTTCCGGCCTTCGGCGCGAATGCGAACGGTGACGCCCTGGGCGGCAAGACCCAATTCGGGCGTGTCCCAATAGATGGACAGCAAGGTCGCGGTTTTAGGTTTGCCGATCCGATTTTCGAGCAGCAACGGGCTGCGTTTCAACCGGGTCAGATCTCCGGGCGCAAGTTTAAGTTTCAGCTCGATTTCATGGCCATACAGGGGCGTTTGGAGCATGGGCATTGGGGGCTCCTATGAGTGGGGGGATGCGGCTTGTTCGCGGATTCGGCATAGCTGGTCGAGTTCAAGGGCATCCAATCGATCGTCGTTGTTCTTGTCGAAAAGGCGCATGTTTTCCCGCTGCTGCGTCAGGAATTCGTCCAGCGTCACCTGGAAGTCCAGATCGGTGTCGGCGGATAAAACGGGATCGGGCTGAGAGACGGACGGACGGAGAGAAGACGCGGGATCGCGTTTTCGCTCATTCCGATTCTCGATCCCCGATTCATCGTGGGACCAATCGGTCGGCGCATTTTGCGCGTTGCGGTACCGGGACAATGTCTCGGCGGTGATCAAACCGTTGTGGTCAAGGTCCATCCTGGCGAATTGAAGCCGCGCCTCGGCAAGCAATTCTTCCAAGTCGACGCTGCCGTCATCGTTTCGGTCGACTCGCTTCAGCCAGTCGGCCTGAGCCTCCTCGCACGATTTGGCTCCGGTCAGAATCTCTCCGGTCAGGCTATAGACGGGGGTTGGGTATTTCGCCAGCATTTCCGAAGCTTTGGGCAGCCCCGCCGTACACCCGTAATTGGTTAGAATAACGGTGGCGATCAAGACAAGCGCGGGCCCGCGGGGTGAAATACGAGGCATGGATGAACGGCTCCGATGGATACGGTTAGTGTTGTATCCCATAATGGGCGGAAAAAATATTGAGGTTTAAGGAAGTGTGAACGGGTATGCTTCAGAATAGATCGAATCATGTCCGTTCAGACAGGACTGGGGGCGAAAGTGGGACGTCGTTTTGACCCGGCTGGGGTGGGAAAACTAACTGTTATCCTGGGATTGACGCTTGGCTTGGGGGTCAGTGGATGCATTTTGTCGCCACGCCACGGGGCTGACGACGTCGAAAATGTTTTGGACGACGCGCATTCCAGCGACCGGGCCATGAGCGCCTTGACCAAGGGCGATGTTAGCACCGCCGAGAATTTGGCTCAGGCCGCCCTGAAACGCAATCCCAAGGATCCCTACGCGTTGTTGGTCGCGGGCATGGCATACCAAGCGTCGGGGCGCTATGAATTGGCCCGGCAGTATTTCGAGGTGATCGTTTCCAATCGTCCCTCGGCCAATATCACTCTTCCGGATGATAAGGGGAACGTCCAGCTTCGGCCGATCGTCGAAATCGCACAGGCCAATCTGGAAAAAATCGACGCCATGACCGGGCGTAACGCGGCGACCACCGTCGGCCAATCGGGGCGAGCATTGGGAATGGTTCCTCCCGCGCCTCGTCAGATGGATGGAGAAACCATCGTCGCCAATCGTTTCAAGGTTTTGCGACGCCTGCTTGAAGAAGATTTGATCACTCCCGATGAATATGCGCAACGCCGAACCGCCAATCTGGGCGCGCTGCTGCCGTTGACCGGCGGACAGCCGTCGGCGGGGTTGGATCGTCCCGTTCCCGACGAAACGCAAATCATCGACCGTCTTCGCATGTTGAAGTCGTCCATCGAGGCACGGGAAATGCAACCGCGAGAAGCCGCGGCCGAACGCTCCGTGATCTTGGACGGGTTGCTTCCCGCCAAATCCGCTGCCAAGGCGATCCCCCCGCTGCCGCCCAAGGATGTTCTGGAGGTTGCCGAGGCGGTTAGACGGTTGGAGAAGATGCAGACGGCGGACTTGATTTCCTCCGAAGAGGCTCAGAAGGAAAAATTGGCGCTGGGTCAGGAATTGGACAAGCAAATGGCGACGAAAAGTCCTGGTTCCGACGCCTCCGGCCTTAAGTACGGGATACCGCCCGTACCGAAGGCGCCGATGCCGACCCCGCCCGTCAAGCCCGCCGCCAACGATTCTTCGGCGGACAAGTCCGCCAATTGGGGCGTTGTGCTAGGGACGGCAAAGGACGAGGAAGAGGCCAGGACTCTGGCGGCGCAAATCAAATCAAAGTTCCCCGAGGAACTGGGCAATAAGGCGCTATCCGTCCGCAAGGTTGCCGTCAAGGGGGGCGAGAAGTGGCAGATCGTCACCCCGTCCGAAAACAAGGCCGACGCCGGACGGCTTTGCAAAACGATGCGACTCCATCGCCAGGGATGCGAGCCGACCACGCTTTAGCCGCGCCAGTTTTCCCAGCCTGATTTTACCCCTTGTGGTAAAAAATATCCGGGTGTAGTTTTATCTCCCCCTGGCGTTCGTTGGGGCCTTTCAAAAAATCCTCAAATTAAGGGTTGACTGGTCGAAACGGTTTCTATAGAACGCTGGCTTCCCGCTGCTCCAGGGTGGTGGGGATGCTGTTTTAGAAGTGGATAAAGGAAGGGATGTGCGGACGGCCTTATAGGTAATGGGTCTGTCGGTACATCTGTAAGAATTAGCAGCTTTGCGTAATTTTATTGAGTAGAGACAGGCTTAGATTTGTTTTGTCGCGAGATGAAACGGTCAACTTGAGAGTTTGATCCTGGCTCAGAACGAACGCTGGCGGC
>Ga0316224_1000314_pt1 | contig 72130 bp, 71 predicted proteins | sample TBH18013metaG_FD_206254 | JGI IMG/M metagenome (GOLD analysis project Ga0316224, IMG submission 206254) | Freshwater microbial communities from Trout Bog Lake, Wisconsin, USA - TBH18013 | ecosystem: Environmental > Aquatic > Freshwater > Lake > Hypolimnion/Profundal zone | place: USA: Wisconsin... | reverse complement strand
AGAATTAATCTACCCGGTCAGCCGCAACACGTCATCATACGAGGAAATAATCGCGCTGAAATTTTTTGCTGCGAAACGGATTATTGCTTTTATCTGGAGAAGCTTCAGGCGGCATGTAAAAAACATGATTGTCAAATTCACGCCTATGTGCTGATGACCAATCATGTGCATTTATTGATAACGCCTTTTTCCGAAGGGGGGGTGGGGAAAGCTATACAAATGCTTGGCCGATATTATGTGCAATACTTTAATCATTGTTACCGGCGCACCGGTACGCTATGGGAAGGTCGTTATAAGGCAACGCTTATTGATAGCGAATCGTACCTGTTAACCTGTATGCGTTATATTGAGTTAAATCCGTTGAGAGCGGATATGGTAACAGATCCAGCTGATTATCGCTGGTCTAGTTATCGACATAATGCATTAGGTAAGATCGATAGTTTAGTGGTACCCCATTCTGAATTTAGCCGGTTAGGAATTGAGGGTGGTGATTGTCATGCTGCTTATAAAGCGCTATTCGTCCAGTCTTTGTCTGAAACCAAGATAAACGAAATAAGAGAGGCAAGCAATAAGGGTTGGGCATTGGGAGATACCCGCTTCAAGGAGCGAATTCAATCACAATTGGCGAGGCGTATAGAGCCAATAGCCAAAGGTGGTGACAGAAAGTCAGCTCAATTTAGAATCAATCGAGTCTGACCCCTTTGTGACCCCTTTGATCCACCCCTTTGATCCTGTTGATCTGCTTTGATCGTTTGATCGCTATGCGGCTGTAGAATGATCAAATTTATGAATTTTGGCCAATACATCCGCTAAAGCATCCTTTGCATTCGCTGTATCAAAATCAACCTGCAAGCCCACCCAAAAACCATCGTTCATGCCGAAAAAACGCGATAAACGCAATCCGGTATCAGCGGTAATAGCGCGTTTACCAGTCACAATATCGCCAATACGTTGCTGCGGAACATCAATCTCCTTTGCTAGGCGATACTGAGAAATGCCCATGGGTTTAAGGAATTCTTCAAGCAGAATTTCACCGGGGCGTGGATAAGGAATTTCACGAGACATAGGGATGCTCCTTTAATGGTAATCAACAATTTCAACGTTCGTCGCGTGTCCATTCGTAAAAACAAAGCATACCCGCCACTGATCGTTGATACGAATACTATGCTGTCCTGCGCGATTTCCTTTGAGTGCCTCCAGTCTATTGCCGGGTGGCACCCGTAGCTCTTCCACCTTAGCTACCCGGTTAATCATCGCTAGTTTGCGTATGGCAACAGACTGAATGTTAACAAACCGCACTATGCGTTGGCCGTTGAAAAGTGCTTCGGTATCTGGACAGTTAAATGTTAGTATCATGATACGATACTAACGCTATGCATTAGTATTGTAAAGCATGATTTGACAACAGCCCAATGCACGACTATTTTAACCCTGTCGCCCACATTGGCGGCATGGGATTGGCCTTCTGGAACATATTGGTATCTGACCCTTTACGTTGGTTAAATCTGATTGCCCGTAAGCGGTCGTCGGTGGATGACATTGTTCACGAACATTGGCAAAAATATGGCAGAGACATTTATTGCCGCCATGATTATGAAGCGGTGGATGCCAATCTTGCCAAAGCTAGAACTGAGCGAACCGTGATTACCTGATGAGTTATTGTCTATATTCGTCGCGCAGCAATTTTAACTTATTTTAATTGATGTGCGATGAATATAGCGTAGCAGAATGGGCATATCCTGTTATGGGTTAATCGCCGACTGGTTGCTCCGTTTGTTCTTGAGTAATCGATTCTTGCTCTTTACGGATCAGCCAGTCTAAAATGAGCGCATAGCTGGTTGCCAGCAAGGTTGGGCCGATAAAGACGCCGATAAAGCCAAAGGCAAGCAAGCCGCCGAAGATGCCAAAAACAATCAGGATGAAGGGCAATTCCACTTCCCGACTGATCAGAATAGGGCGCAGCCAGTTATCAATGGTGCCGACAAACAGTGAAAACCACAAGGCGATGAAAACTGCCCAACCGGTTTCGCCTTCCGCCAGCATCCAGAGACAGATGGGTAACCACAGCACAGTGCCGGCATTGGGGATGATCATTAAGAAAAAGGAAACGAAGCCTAAGGCAAAGGCGTAAGGTACGCCGGCAATTACCAGCCCCATGATGGACGCCAGGGCTTGAATCAGCGCAGTACCGAGGATGCCGTATACCACTGCTCGCAAGCTGGAGCGGATGATATGCAGAATGCGCTGGGTTTTTTCACCGGCTAGACGTTGGATGGCAATCACCACATGTTGCGCCATATCCTCGCCATCGCGATAGAAAAAATACAACACCAGAATCGCTAGCCCCATATGCACGAGTTCTTCGGCCAGTAGTATACTTTGCTCCAGCAGCCAACCGCTGGCACCCAGCGCATGTTGTCGGCCCAGATTGACCAGACGGTTGGAGTCTTCGCCAAATTTTTGCCAGGTCTGGCCGGCGTATTCGCCCACTACGGGTAGTTTTTCCAACCAGCTTGGCGCGGCTGGCCAGGTGTGGGCGCTTTGGTTAAGCCAATGCAGCATGTGATTGATGTCATCGGTAAAACTGAAGGTTGCGGCGACAAACGGTGTTAGCAGCAGAATGCTGATCGGTGTCACCATGCTGGTGGCTGCCCAGTCAGGACTAAGCCCCCAACTGCGTAATCTGGCGTACATGGGCCAAGTGACAAAACAAAGTATCGCAGCCCACAGTAGATCGAACAGAAATGGCTGTAATACTTGATAGCAAGTAAACAGCAACAGGATGAGTGCACTAAGGCTGGCTAATTTTTCGATACGAAAATTTGCAGAGATCATGTCTTGAGTGAAAGTTGGGAGTTTTGATTTAGAGAAGTTGTTTTTTGCCTGATCTGCGGCATAGTAAGCTATGAAAGATGACGTTGATATGACGGTCAGCAATTTAATCGGCACGAGCCTTGCCGGAAGGCGGTTTTCTAGAAATGTCGATAGTGAATTATTTTGGGAGCATAAGCCAGTGGCTGAAGACAGGCAATTTATACCTTTAAATATAGCGATACTAACCGTATCCGATACCCGTACTGAGGTTGATGACCTATCCGGGCAAGCTTTAGTGTCCGGCTTGACGCAAGCCGGACATAAACTTTATGAAAAAAAAATAGTCGCCGATGATATTTATCAGATTCGCGCTGTCATAAGCCATTGGATTGCAGACGCTGCCGTGAATGTAGTGATTACTACAGGTGGCACCGGGGTAACCGGCAGGGATGGTACGCCGGAAGCTGTCACGCCGTTGCTGGATAAAACATTGGAAGGTTTTGGGGAAATATTTCGGATGATTTCTTATCAAGATATTAAAACTTCGACCATGCAATCGCGGGCTGTAGCGGGCGTTGCCAACGCAACGTATCTATTTTGTGTGCCTGGTTCCGCCAGCGCTTGCCGCACCGCATGGGATAGTCTGATAAAAGATCAGTTGGATTACCGGACTAGACCTTGTAATCTGGTACAACTGATGCCACGTTTACTGGAAAAATAATGCGTTCACCATTTTTATTGTTAGCCGCGATTGCCGGATTTTTGGGGGTAGCAATGGGTGCGTTTGGTGCACACGCCTTAAAAAATATACTTTCCGAGCCTATGCGTGAGGTTTATAAAACCGCAGTCAGTTATCAAATGTGGCATGGGCTAGTCTTGGGATTGGTCTCGGTATTGCCGCCGGGCCGATTGATGACTTGGGTCGGATGGCTGCTGGTGGTTGGGATTGTATTGTTTTCCGGTAGTTTGTATCTTCTGGCGATCTTTAATATTAGTTGGTTAGGCATCATCACCCCGATGGGTGGTGTCGCATTTTTATTAGCCTGGGCTTTGCTGGCTTATATAGCTAGCCAGAAAAAACCGGCAGATGATTAGGCCATATTTTTGTTTTCATGTAATTATTCAGCGTAAATAAGTAAACTGCATAGGATGTGCCGACATCACAAAGCGCATCAATCGCGAAAAATGTGCTTTACGTTGTTCAGCACATCCTTGGTTTGCAGACTAAAAAATCATGCTTAATAGTTACTTATTCATTCATTTTAAATTTCATAGAGCAATAACTGATGCGAGACGCGACCCCGCAAACCGTTTACCTGAAAGACTATACCCCGCCCGAATACCTGATTGATCAAATTGAATTGGAATTTGAGCTTGATGAACAGGCGACCTTGGTACGTTCCCGATTAAATTTGCGCCGCAACCCAGCCAGTTTGGTGGAAGGGGCCGCCTTGGTTCTGATGGGAGAAGAGTTAGAACTATTAAGCATTGCATTGGACGGGCTTGAATTGGATGAGACGGCTTTTGCGGTGAGTCCAGAAACAATGACTATACACCAAGTGCCGCAAGACCAGCCTTTTGTACTCTGCATAGAAAATCGCATTAATCCAAAAGCGAACACTGCGCTGGAGGGGTTGTATTTATCCAGCAAAATGTTATGCACCCAATGTGAAGCGCAAGGGTTTCGAAAAATCACCTGGTTTTTGGATAGGCCGGATGTGATGAGCCGATTTAAAACGACTTTAACTGCCGACAAGCGCAAATATCCGGTACTGTTATCTAATGGTAACCCGATAGCCTCCGGCGAGTTGGATAACCATCGCCACTGGGTTAGCTGGGAAGATCCATTCGCAAAACCCTGCTATTTGTTTGCCTTGGTGGCAGGCCAACTGGAATGCGTGGCGGGAGAATTTTTGACCATGAGCGGTCGGCGCATTGATTTGCAGATTTTTGTAGAGCAACACAATGTCGATAAATGCGGCCATGCCATGCTGTCGCTGAAAAAAGCCATGCGCTGGGATGAGATGGTGTATGGGTTGGAATACGATCTTGATTTATACATGATCGTTGCCGTAGACCATTTCAATATGGGGGCGATGGAAAATAAAGGCTTGAATGTTTTCAACACCAAATTTGTGTTGGCGCGGCCTGATACGGCGACCGATAGCGATTATGAACATATCGAAGGCGTGATTGCTCACGAATACTTTCATAACTGGACCGGCAACCGCATTACCTGTCGAGATTGGTTTCAATTAAGCTTAAAAGAAGGTTTTACGGTTTTTCGCGACCAGGAATTTAGCGGCGATCATACCTCGCGAGCCGTAAAGCGCATAGAAGACGTAAACGCCTTAAGAACTCGGCAATTTGCAGAAGATGCTGGGCCATTGGCACACCCAATACGTCCTGAAGCCTATATAGAAATTAATAATTTTTATACCTTGACTGTCTATGAAAAGGGCGCAGAAGTGGTCAGAATGCTGCATACCTTGCTGGGCGCCGAGGGTTTTAGAAAAGGTTGCGATTTGTATTTTGCCCGGCATGATGGGCAAGCTGTGACTTGTGAAGATTTTGTGATGGCATTGGAAGCGGCTAATCAAGTGGATTTTAGTCAGTTTCGGTTATGGTATTCGCAGGCTGGTACCCCAGTTTTAACTGTTAAGCAACAATATCAGCATGAAACACAGCAATTGTTGTTAACCATCCAGCAAAGCTGTCCGCCCACGCCTAATCAATTACAGAAAGCACCGTTTCATATTCCCGTGAAGCTGGGATTGTTAAATCCTGATGGCTCGCCTGCAAGCATCTATTTTAACGGCGGCAGCCATGACGAAATCATTTTGAATTTGACAGAAGCAGAGCAAACCTTTCAATTTGATCATTTACCGAAAGCGCCTGTGGTGTCATTACTGAGAGGGTTTTCGGCGCCGGTCACGCTAAAAATGGAGCGCAGCCCTGAAGAGTTGGCGTTTTTGTTGCAATATGATTGCGATGGCTTTAATCGGTGGGAGGCCGGTCAGCAGCTTGCAGTGCAAGTGGTGTTTCGATTGATAGATGATTTGCAAAATCAGCGTTTGCTTAATTTAGATGCGGTTATTATCGCCGCCTATCGCAGTGTTTTAGCTGAGAATAGTGAAGATTTATCCTATCAAGCCATGCTGTTGACGCTGCCGGATGAAAGTTATCTGGCTGGGCAAATGCAGGTGATAGATGTCGACGCCATTCATCTGGCTCGCGAATTTATTAGACGCACCTTGGCAGTAGAATTACAGAGCGAATTTTTACGTCTGTATCAGACCAATCATATTGATGAATCGGGCTGTTTTGATGCGGCTGCGGTCGGCAGACGGCGGTTGAAAAATTGTTGTTTAAGCTATTTGATTACCTTGGAGTCGCCTGAAATCTATCAATTGGCCGAACAACAATTCTATGCTTCCCGTAATATGACCGACCAAATGGCGGCGCTGTCGGCCATTGTCAACAGTCGGCATCCGGCTAAAGCCAGAAGTCTGGATAGTTTTTACCAGCAGTGGCGCCGGGAAGCATTGGTTATTGATAAATGGTTTGCTTTGCAGGCCACTTGTATTATGTCTAACACCTTTGAAACGGTTGAAGCTTTAATGCGACATCCGGCGTTTGATATGAAAACGCCCAATCGGGTGCGAGCTTTGATAGGCTCTTTCAGTCAGGCCAATGCCGTGCATTTTCACGCTAAAAATGGCGAAGGTTACCGGTTTTTGGCTGATCAGGTTTTAGCCTTGAATACCCTTAATCCGCAAATTGCTTCGCGGATGGTGACTGGTTTGGCGCAATGGCGAAGATACGATGACAAACGGCAACTTTTAATGAAAGCACAGTTGCAGCGTATTGTCGCCACGGAGCATCTTTCCAAGGATGTTTACGAAATTGCGAGCAAGAGTTTGGCGTAACCGTAACAATCACGTAAACTAAGCCGAATATCTAAAAACAACATCGTCACAAGGATCGCTTAATTCGCCATTCCGGCTGAAAAATGCCGGGAGGCGAAGCTTGCAAAATCATGATGGCTGTGAATAAACCCTAATGTATAAAGGCATGAACCCACGAATTGCACAGGTTGAGCGCAATACGCTCGAAACCCGAATTAAAATCGGCATTAATCTTGATGGTAACGGCGCCGCGTCGTTTAACACAGGCTTGCCGTTTCTTGAGCATATGTTGGATCAAGTTGCCAGACACGGTTTAATTGATATGGACATCGTTTGTGATGGTGATTTACAAATTGACGCTCACCACAGCGTAGAAGATATTGGTATCAGCTTGGGGCAAGCGTTTGCATTGGCTTTAGCTGATAAAAAAGGCATTTATCGGTACGGTCATGCTTATGTGCCGCTGGATGAGTCTTTGTCGCGAGTGGTGGTGGATTTTTCCGGTCGTCCTGGTTTGTTTTATCAGGTTGATTTTAAAAGAGCGATGATAGGCAGTTTCGATGTTGATTTATTTCGCGAGTTTTTTCAAGGTTTTGTCAATCATGCCGGGGTGTCGCTGCATATTGATAACTTGAAAGGCGGCAATGCTCACCATATCGCCGAGACGGTTTTCAAAGCGTTTGGCCGCGCGGTGCGCATGGCCATCAGTCGTGATGAGCGCATGGCAAACATCATTCCTTCCACCAAAGGCAATCTATAATTTCCTTTTTCTGCATTGAATTGAATCCTTAAGTTTTATGTCAACAGTCGCCGTTATCGATTACGGAATGGGTAATTTACATTCCATTGCTAAAGCGCTACAACACGCTGATGCCAAGGTAGAGGTAAAGATTACTGCCGAGGCCAACGTTATTCAGGCTGCGGATCGGATAGTCTTTCCTGGTGTAGGTGCGATCCGTGATTGTATGCAGGCTTTGCACCAGACCGGTTTGGCGGACATCATTACACGGATTGCCGCTGAAAAACCTCTGCTGGGCATTTGCTTAGGGATGCAGGCATTATTGACGGATAGCGAGGAAGGCGGCGCGACAGAATGTCTAAATTTAGTGAGTGGTCATGTTCGGCGGTTTGCTGATGATTTAAGAGATGATCAAGGAAATCGTTTAAAAATTCCGCATATGGGTTGGAATCAGGTTAAGCAGGTGTCACACCCTCTTTGGCGAAATATCCCACAAAACAGCCGATTTTATTTTGTACACAGTTATTTTGCGGTACCGGATCAGGCAGCAGATACCGTTGCTACCAGCAACTATCCCTTACCATTTACTTGCGCAATGGCAAAAGACAATCTCTTCGCCGTGCAATTTCATCCTGAAAAAAGCCAGACAGCCGGCTTGCAATTATTAAATAATTTTTTGCACTGGGATGGTGCTCTTTAAAGAAAGCTAAACTGCCGCACATCGGCTTAATTAACTATTAGATGTTTTTTGATTAACCATTGAGATTGAGATATGTTGCTGATACCTGCAATTGATTTGAAAGAAGGGAAATGCGTCCGTTTACGGCAAGGCCGCATGGAAGACGATACGGTATTTTCCGACGATCCGGTAGCGGTTGCAGGACGCTGGGTTGAAGCCGGTGCCAAACGTCTGCATCTGGTCGATCTGGATGGAGCTTTTGCAGGTAAACCCAAAAATGCCGAAGTAATACACGCCATCGTTCAGGCTTATCCCCATATACCTGTGCAAATAGGCGGCGGCATTCGCGATGAAGATACCATACAGGCGTATCTGGAAGCAGGTGTGCAGTATGTGATCATCGGCACCAAAGCCGTTAGCGAGCCGCATTTTGTCCGAGATATATCGGTGGAGTTTCCAGGGCATATCATCATCGGCTTGGATGCCAGAGAGGGCAAGGTAGCTATTGACGGCTGGTCCAAACTGTCTCGCCACGATGTGATTGATTTAGCGCAAAAGTTTGAAGCCAACGGTGTCGCGGCTATTATTTATACCGATATTTCCCGCGATGGCATGATGCAGGGCGTCAATGTCGAAGCGACCGCCAAATTGGCCCGATCCGTGCATATTCCCATCATCGCTTCCGGCGGGATTACCAATCTGGATGACATCAAGGCTTTGGGCGCAGTAGCGCATGAAGGCATTATCGGTGCGATTACCGGTCGTGCCATTTACGAAGGTACGCTGGATTTTGCCGAAGGGGAAAAACTGGCCGAATCGTTTTGCCTGGCCGAGTCTTGATCCGTTTTTTGCATTCTGACCAATCGTAAATCATGAGTCTTGCTAAACGTATTATTCCCTGTCTGGATGTTGATAATGGCCGGGTTGTTAAAGGTGTTAAATTCGTCGATATTCGTGATGCCGGCGATCCGGTAGAAATTGCCCGGCGTTATGACCGCGAAGGTGCCGACGAAATTACCTTTTTGGACATTACCGCTACCCATGATAATCGCGATACCATGGTGCATGTGGTAGAGCAGGTCGCCAGCGAGGTTTTTATCCCGCTTACCGTGGGCGGCGGCATTCGTACCCTGGAAGACATTCGGCGGATGCTGAATGCCGGCGCCGATAAGGTCGGTATCAACAGTGCGGCCGTATTTAACCCGGAATTTGTTAAACAGGCCGCAGAAAAATTCGGTTCGCAATGTATTGTGGTCGCCATAGACGCCAAAAAAGTCAGTCAGGATGGCGAAGCAGACCGTTGGGAAATCTTTACCCATGGAGGTCGTAAAGCGACCGGCATTAATGCCGTGGAATGGGCCGGCAAAATGACCGATTATGGTGCCGGCGAAATTTTACTGACCAGTATGGATAGAGACGGCACTAAATCTGGTTTTGATCTGGCCTTAACGCTAGCGGTTAGCGAAGCGGTGACTGTTCCGGTGATTGCGTCCGGTGGAGTGGGCAATCTGGATCATCTGGCTGACGGCATTTTGTTGGGTAAAGCAGACGCCGTTTTGGCGGCCAGTATTTTTCACTTTGCTGAATACACCATAGAACAGGCTAAACAGCATATGCAAGCCCGTGGCATAGAGGTGCGGCTGTGACCTGCAACTGGTTAGAGCAGATTAAATGGACAGAAGATGGCTTGGTGCCGGTGATTGCCCAGCAACACGATACCGGTCGAGTGGTGATGTTCGCCTGGATGAATCGAGAGTCACTCGCACTAACGGTTAGCGAAGGTTTTGCGGTATACTGGTCAAGATCCCGGCAGCGCTTATGGCGCAAAGGTGAAGAATCCGGGCATAAGCAAAAGGTAATCGACATTCAATTGGATTGCGATGCCGATGTAATTTTGCTTAAAATAGCACAACAAGGCGGCATCGCCTGTCATACCGGTCGGGAAAGCTGCTTCTATCGCAGTTTGGAAAACGGGCAATGGACTGCCAAAGAACCCGTCTTAAAAGACCCCCAACACATCTACAAATAAGCCGGTGTAGCTCAGTCGGTAGAGCAGCGCACTCGTAACGCGAAGGTCGTAGGTTCGATTCCTATCTCCGGCACCATGTAAATCAATAAGTTACAATTAATTTAGTTTTCTATTTATTGCGCTATGGGACATTAGCGGGACATTTTTACCTAAAAAACCACAACAAACTGCAAAAAATTAGCTCGGCGGTTTTAAATAAATTCACTTTGATCAAATGATATTTACGTCGTGATAGTGATACCTTGTGCGGGCGTAAAGGTCAACGTCCGGCTGGATGGGGGGTGGCAGCGCTTGGGCACTCCCATTTGCAAGATCAATCCCATGCTGCACTAAGCGCAGGCGGGATTTGAGCCGGTTTCTCTCCGTTACCAAGTCTGTCACAGAGTTGAACCACTTTTGTTCCACTGTCTCGATCCAACGAATACCTGTGCGAAATTCGTTTATCCCCAACTCCACGGTATGTCGATTCCAACCCAGCACGTCCTCGGCTTTACGCGATTTCCCTTCCAGCAAGGTTTGCACAACATCACCCATCGCCTGACGTCGGTATTCATAGAGAATTTGTTTCACCAAGCGGGTAATCAATTCCGAAAGCTCTTCTGTAAACATGACTGACGGGGCACTGGCTTCTTTCATCTCTGTTGGTTTGAGTTATTTCGTAAAACCAACATTATGACGGGATTTTTATGCCTGCGGCATCCCTAAGCAATGCCAGCTTGCTTGATGATGTTTTGCAGCAAGCCAGAGGCAATATCATCGGTGTAAGTCACGATGAATATTGAGACTTGTCCAATAGAGCGTTAGAGTTTCAAATTTTACTGGAGAAACAGAGTGATACAATAGGCTATTCGCAAGCATGATTAAGTGCCGACGCCGGGGCGGAATATATAAAGTATTAGGCCACTATGCTTGCAACATGCCATTAAAGCGTCTTCGCGCGTTAAAATGCCAAGTTGCTTTTGAGCTGATGACGATTCAAAACGTATTTAAACAGGAACTCCAGAATGACAAGCACCCAACAACGCGCCGCACTGCAACGCCAAATCTGGCAAATCGCCAATGAGGTACGAGGCGCAGTCGATGGCTGGGATTTCAAGCAGTATGTACTCGGTACCCTGTTTTATCGCTTTATCAGTGAAAACTTTGCCAGCTACATTGAAGGCGGTGACGACAGCATCGATTATACAGAACTTCCCGATAAGATCATCACCCCGGAAATCAAAGACGATGCCATCAAAACCAAGGGCTACTTCATCTACCCCAGTCAGTTGTTTGCAAACGTCGCCGCGGGCGCCAATACCAACGACAGCTTGAATACGGATTTGGCCACCATTTTTGCCGCCATCGAAAGCTCCGCCAACGGCTACCCATCGGAGCGCGATATTAAAGGCCTGTTTGCCGATTTTGATACCACCAGCAACCGCCTCGGCAACACCGTGACCGACAAAAACACCCGTTTGGCCGCCGTGCTCAAAGGCGTGGCCGGGCTGGATTTTGGCGATTTTGACGGCAGCCACATTGATCTGTTTGGCGATGCCTACGAATTTTTAATCTCCAACTATGCCGCCAATGCAGGTAAATCCGGTGGCGAGTTTTTCACCCCGCAGCACGTATCCAAGCTGATTGCCCAACTGGCTATGCACAAGCAAACCAGCGTCAATAAAATGTATGACCCGGCGTGTGGTTCTGGTTCCTTGCTGCTGCAAGCCAAAAAGCACTTTGACGCCCACATCATTGAAGACGGATTCTTTGGCCAGGAGATCAACCACACCACCTACAACCTGGCGCGGATGAACATGTTTTTACACAACATCAACTACGACAAGTTTAATATTCAGCTGGGCAACACCCTGATCGACCCGCACTTTGGCGATGACAAACCCTTTGACGCCATCGTCTCCAACCCACCCTATTCGGTGAAGTGGATAGGCTCAGACGACCCCACGCTGATCAACGATGAACGCTTTGCCCCGGCTGGCGTGTTAGCCCCCAAATCCAAAGCCGACTTTGCTTTTGTGCTCCACGCCCTCAGTTATCTATCCAGCAAAGGCCGCGCCGCCATAGTCTGCTTTCCCGGTATTTTTTACCGTGGCGGAGCCGAGCAGAAAATCCGCCAATATCTGGTCGATAACAATTATGTGGAAACGGTAATTTCGCTCGCGGCCAACCTGTTTTTTGGCACCACCATTGCCGTGAATATTCTGGTGCTGTCCAAACACAAAACCGACACCACTACCCAGTTTATTGATGCCAGCGGCCTGTTTAAAAAAGAAACCAATAACAACGTCCTTACCGACAAGCATATTGAACAGATCATGCAGGCGTTCGATAGCAAGAAGGATGTTGAACACTTTGCCAAATCCCTAAGCTTTGATGCCATCGTGGGCAATGACTACAACCTCTCGGTCAGTAGCTATATCGAAGCCAAAGACAACCGCGAAGTGGTGGATATTGCCAAGCTCAATGCCGAGCTAAAAACCACCGTTGCCAACATTGAACGGCTGCGGGCTGAGATTGATGCCATTGTGGCGGAGATTGAAGGAGATGCTGAATGATTTTGGAAAATAAACTAGGCATCAGCAATCAGGTTGATCTTGCTAAAGCCGAGGAAAAAATCAGCAAGAAAAAAGCCAGGCAGCTGTTTGATTCTGGCGATATTAACAAGGTGGATGTGGGTAAATTTGGCGGACTTGCATTTATTCATAGCTATTTGTTTGGGGATATTTATGAGTTTGCCGGCAAAATCCGCGACGTAAATATCGCCAAAGGTAACTTTCGTTTCGCGCCGCTGATGTATTTGGAGCCATCGTTAAAACATATTGACACTATGCCACAAGCCAGTTTTGATGAAATCATCGAAAAATATGTCGAAATGAATATTGCCCATCCGTTTCGCGAAGGCAATGGTCGCGCCACCCGCATCTGGCTTGACCTGATTCTGAAAACAGAAATTAAAAAAGTGGTTGACTGGAATTTGGTGGACAAGGCGGAATATCTCTCTGCCATGCAACGCAGTGTCGTGAAGGATGTTGAAATTAAAGCCCTGCTCAAACAAGCCTTAACCGATCAAATTGATGACCGCGCCTTGTTTATCAAGGGTATTGATGTGAGCTATTACTATGAAGGCTATAGTGAATTTAAAACCGGGGAACTGTAGTCGTGAGTAACTTGCATTTTATGGAAAAGCTGCTGGATGGTGTTGGGGTGGAGTGGAAGGCGTTGGGGGATGCGGTTAGCCTTCAGCGTGGAAAAAGACTTGTTAAAAGCCAATTAGAGGAAACCGGCAATTATGCTGTCTATCAAAACAGTATGACTCCGCTTGGGTATTATCATGAAAGTAATGTCAAACATGACACGGCTTTTATTATCAGCGCAGGAGCAGCAGGTGAGATTGGTTATAGTGATGTTGATTTTTGGGCGGCAGACGATGTTTATTTTTTTCTGACATCAGGGGGTATTGATAGTAAATTTCTGTATTACTTTCTATTAACGCAACAAAATGAGATTTCATCTCAAGTTCGTAGGGCAAGTATTCCTCGCTTGTCAAAAAGAGTAGTTGAAAAACTTCAAACCCCCATCCCATGCCCTGAAAACCCAGAAAAATCGCTTGAAATTCAAGCCGAAATCGTTCGCATTCTGGACGCCTTCACCGAGCTGACCGCCCGCAAAAAACAATACAACTACTATCGCGACCAGTTGTTGAGTTTTGAAGAAGGGGATGTGGGGTGGAAGACGTTGGGGGAAGTATATAAATTTCAATATGGGACGGGCAATACCATTCCAACACTAGGCGGTGAATATCCTGTTTATGGTAGTAATGGTATCGTTGGTGCTCACAATGAATTTAACAGCGAGGATTCGCCTGTAATTGGTCATATTGGTGCATATGCAGGTATCGTTAATTGGGGTGCGGGTAAGCATTTCGTTACTTATAACGGAGTTATTTGCAAATTGATAAATAAGTTTGTGCATCCAAAATATGCTTACTATCAATTATTAAAACAAGACTTTAACTCAATGGCAAAGAGTGCATCTCACCCTTTTGTTTCCTATGATGCGCTTAATAAAGTTTCAATCCCCATCCCACCCCTAGCCGAACAAGAACGCATCGTTGCCATCCTAGAAAAATTCGACGCCCTGACCAGCTCCATCAGTGAAGGCTTACCTCGCGAAATTGCATTGCGCCAGAAGCAATATGAGTATTACCGCGATTTGCTGTTGACCTTCCCCAAGCCAGAGGTAGCGGCCTAACATGAGCAAAATGACCATCGAAACTAAACCAGCGCTACATAGCCAGCAAGATTTTGTCGATGTATTACGACATATTCAACAATCGCGCCAGAAGATTTTTGCGCAAATTAACACCTCCCTCATCGATTTGTATTGGCAAATTGGTGAAATCATTAGCCATAAAGTCAGTACAGTGGCCTGGGGTAAAGGCGTTGTGACTGATTTGGCTGCATTTATAGCGCAGCAAGACCCTGAACTCAAAGGCTTTAGCGATAAAAACCTGTGGCGCATGAAGCAGTTTTTTGAAACCTATCAGGCAAATGCAAAACTCTCAGCACTGGTGAGAGAATTGTCCTGGACGCACAACACGATTATTTTTTCACGCTGTAAGTCCGCTGAGGAACGTGAATATTATTTGAATTTATGTATCAAAGAGCGATATACATCAAGGGAACTTGAGCGGCAGATTAATGCCTCTCACTTTGAACGCACCATGCTGGGCAATCAAAAACTCTCAGCAGTGCTGAGAGAATTGCACCCTAACATTAGCAATACATTGAAAGATAACTATGTATTGGAGTTTTTGGGTTTGCCTATACAACACGATGAAAGTCATTTACAAAAAGCCTTAATTTAGAATATGAAAAAATTTATTCTCGAATTGGGGCGAGAGTTTATTTTTGTGGGTGAAGAATATCGTTTACAAGTAGGTAATCAAGATTTTTTTATTGACTTACTGTTTTTTCATCGCGGTTTGGCGGCATTGGTGGCATTTGAGTTAAAAATTGGCAAATTTAGTCCTGAGCATTTAGGGCAGCTTAATTTTTACCTTGAAGCACTAGACCGCGACGTGAAAAAACTACATGAAAATCCAAGCATAGGTATTTTGCTATGCCGGGATAAAGATGAAGAGGTGGTGGAATACGCACTATCGCGCAACTTATCACCTACGCTGGTGGCTCAATATAAATTACAGCTGCCTGATAAAAAACTGATTCAGGCTAAACTACATGAATTATCTGAAAATGGATATTTGGAATCAAACCAATGAAAGAATACAAGGAAGAACGCCATGTCTAAGCACAATCTCACACTGCAAGACCAAACCACAGAATTCCTGCTCTACACCGCGCCCAATGGCGCCGTCAAAGTAGAGGTGCTACTCATGCAAAAAAAGGAAGCGGAAGAATGAGCGACTACAAAACCATTGCCGTATCCAATAATTTTATCGTTCTGGATAAATACACCAAAGAATGGCAAGTCAACGAAAGCTACCAAAGCGAATACGATTTGGAGCGTGAATTTATTCAGGATTTGCAGAATCAGGGTTATGACTATGCGCCCGATTTAAGTACACCAGAGAAACTGCTGGCCAATGTGCGCGAGCAGTTGCAAGCCCTGAATAAGATGCAGTTTTCAGATGGCGAGTGGCTGCGTTTTGTGGAAACCTGGCTGGATAGGCCCAGCGATAGCATCATCGATAAAACCCGCAAGATTCACGATGACTATATTCATGATTTTGTATTTGACGATGGCCATATCCAGAACATCTACCTGCTGGACAAAAAGAACATTGCCCGCAACAAGGTGCAAGTTATCAAGCAGTTTGAGCAAACGGGCTCGCACGCCAACCGCTACGATGTCACGGTGCTGGTCAACGGCTTGCCTTTGGTGCAAGTCGAGCTTAAAAAGCGCGGCGTGGCGATTCGCGAGGTCTTTAATCAGGTACATCGTTACAGCAAAGAGAGCTTTAACAGCGAGCATTCTTTGTATAAGTATTTGCAGCTGTTTGTGATTTCTAACGGCACTGACAGCCGTTATTTCGCCAATACCACCCAGCGCAATAAAAACAGCTTCGACTTCACCATGAATTGGGCAAAATCCGATAATGGCCTGATTAAAGACTTAAAAGACTTTACCGCTACCTTCTTCCAGAAAAACACCCTGCTCAATGTGCTGCTGCATTATTCGGTATTTGATGTCAGCAACACGCTGCTGGTGATGCGTCCTTACCAAATTGCCGCCACCGAGCGCATTTTGTGGAAAATCAACAGCGCCTATCAAGCCAAGATCTGGAGTAATACGGAAAGTGGGGGCTTTATTTGGCACACCACCGGCTCGGGCAAGACCCTAACCAGTTTTAAAGCAGCGCGTTTGGCGACTGAGCTGGATTTTATCGATAAGGTGTTTTTTGTGGTGGACAGAAAAGACCTTGATTACCAGACCATGAAGGAATACCAGCGCTTTTCGCCGGATAGCGTCAATGGCTCGGACAGCACTGCCGGGCTTAAACGCAATCTGGATAAAGATGACAATAAAATCATTGTCACTACCATCCAGAAGCTCAACAACCTGATGAAAAGTGAAAATGACTTGCCCATCTACAACAAACAAGTGGTGTTTATTTTTGATGAGTGTCACCGCAGCCAGTTTGGCGAAGCACAGAAAAACCTGAAGAAGAAGTTCAAGAAGTTCTACCAGTTTGGCTTTACCGGCACACCGATATTTCCGCAAAACGCCTTGGGTGCGGACACCACAGCCAGCGTGTTTGGCCGCGAGTTGCATTCTTATGTCATTACCGACGCGATTCGTGATGAAAAGGTACTGAAGTTCAAGGTGGACTACAACGATGTGCGCCCGCAGTTCAAAGCCATCGAAACGGAGCAGGACGAGAAAAAACTTAGCGCGGCAGAAAACAAGCAAGCCTTGTTGCACCCGGAGCGTATTCGGGAAATTTCGCAATATATCTTGAATAATTTCCGGCAAAAAACCCATCGACTGCAGGCTAATGGCAAGGGCTTTAACGCTATGTTCGCTGTGAGCAGTGTGGATGCCGCCAAGCTGTATTACGAGTCGCTCAAGGATTTACAAAAAGCCAGCGACAAGCCGCTGAAAGTGGCCACTATCTTCTCCTTTGCGGCTAATGAAGAACAAGATGCGGTGGGTGATATTCTGGATGAAAGTTTTGATGTTTCAGCCATGAATATCAGCGCCAAAGAGTTTTTAAGCGCGGCGATTGCTGACTATAACGCGCTGTTTAAAACCAATTTTGGTGTGGATGGTAACGGTTTTCAAAACTATTACCGCGATCTTGCCAAGCAGGTGAAAGCCAAGGAAATCGACTTGCTGATTGTGGTTGGCATGTTTCTGACCGGCTTTGATGCCCCCACGCTGAACACGTTGTTTGTGGATAAAAACTTGCGTTACCACGGTTTGATGCAGGCCTATTCGCGCACCAACCGTATATTCGACGCTACCAAAACCTTTGGCAATATCGTTACTTTCCGTGATCTGGAGAAGGCGACTATCGATGCCATTACCCTGTTTGGTGATAAAAACACCAAGAATGTGGTGCTGGAGAAAAGCTATAAGGAATACATGGAAGGCTTTACCGATGTGGTGACCGGTGAGGCGCGGCGAGGCTTTGTGGATGTTGTGAGGGAGTTAGAGCAGCGCTTTCCTGATCCTTCTGCTATTGAAAAAGAGTCCGACAAAAAAGCCTTCGCAAAACTGTTTGGTGAGTATTTGCGCGTGGAGAATGTGCTGCAAAACTATGATGAATTTGCCAGCCTGAAAGCCCTGCAAAGCGTTGACATGAGCAACCCGGAAGTAGTTGAGGCATTCAAAGCCCAACATTATTTAAGCGACGACGACCTAGCCGCACTGCAAGCCATCAGAATACCCGCCGAGCGGAAAATTCAGGATTATCGTTCCACCTATAACGACATACGCGACTGGCTACGCCGTGAAAAATCTGCCGCTGAAAAAGAAAAGTCCACTATTGATTGGGATGATGTGGTCTTTGAGGTAGACCTGCTTAAATCACAAGAGATCAACCTAGACTACATTTTGGAACTGATTTTTGAAAATAACAAAAAAGTAAAAGATAAAGCGGCTCTGGTTGACGACGTACGCCGAGTGATTCGCGCCAGCCTGGGTAACCGTGCCAAAGAGAGCTTGCTGGTGGATTTTATTAACCAAACCGATCTAGATCAGCTAGGCGATAAGGCCAGTGTTATAGATGCTTTTTTCACCTTTGCGCAAGCGGAACAACAGCGTGAGGCGCAAGAGTTAATAAGTAGTGAGAGCCTGAACGCTGAGGCCGCGAGGCGTTATATCTCCAGCTCACTAAAACGGGAATTTGCCAGTGACAATGGCACTGAACTCAATGCCATTCTGCCTAAAATGAGCCCGTTAAACCCACAATACCTGACAAAAAAGCAGAGTGTCTTCCAAAAAATAGCCGCTTTTGTGGAGAAGTTTAAAGGTGTCGGTGGGCAGGTTTGATCCTAGTATATAAGGTATGTGGGCGCGGCGGAGCCGGAAGACGCAAGCGTTTGCCAAGGCTCGGCAGCTTCTACCCGCTACGCCCGTTATTTGCCTTTTTGGGCATAAGAAGTGCTTTAATGCAAATCGGGAGGCTTATTGTTTTTACAAAAAACGCCTTATCAAATAGAATGTTGAGTGCTTTAACGCAAATCTTCAGGTGTGTTGAGCTACCATTGCGGCAATCTCGGTGTGGGCGGTTATCTGGCAAGGAAACTATGCGCTGGGCCTTTAGCCTCGCAAACGCCTTCAGCACCGCTTTCTCATCAGCTCTCGGATTATCCAAATTATATCCAGAAGGCTATTAGTGTAAAAGCAGCGTTAAATTGTTGTGCGCTCAATTTTTCGGAATTGGCCCATAACATCGAAAGTGCTGAACGGGAAATTTACGCAAATCTCGCAAATCGGCCAACACTCAAACCTAAAGAATTCCGTCATGACTGTCCTAGCCAGCGTCGCAAGGTCGTCTCCACCATAAATGAAACATGGTCCGACGTATTAGCTGTAAGTACTATGTTGAGCCTTACTTTGGATACGGTGTTTATGCAATCAGCCCTATCATTGTTTCCTTCCGTAGGCGTGGACGGATACGATCTTTTTATGGCTGAGATGGCATTAAGCCAGGGAATAACGCAAATAGTAACCGATGATGGCGATTACGCAAGTGTTTCAGGTATTACGGTTTTTACCTCAAACCCAATTTAATAATGCATTTAATATCAATAGCTTGAGTTTATTGAAAAATCCAAGTCCGACAGACTACTAGGAGTATAGCCGTTGCTCTCGCAGCCTAACCACCACGATAACCCGTTCCCCTTTTTTTATGTGACTTCTGCTTTCTCTGCGGAGCAGTGTTCTGTGCTTGAGTGCTTATTTTTGCAAGACGGTGAGTGGCAGCATCGGGATGGTGCGTTTTATCGGTGTTCTCTTAGGGATGTTACCGAAAATATTCCGGCAACGTTTCAGGCGGAAGTGCTCGGTAGAATGCGCGAAATTACGGGATTGCCACTCGTGAATCGTGTTTTGGTCACGGCTCAACGAATGCTGCCTGGACAAGTTATTGGTATACACAGTGACCGGCCGCTAATGGGCTATGAAATTGCTCGGCTGGTCGTGCAGCTTAATAAGCAATGGCAAGCTGAACATGGCGGTGTTCTGGAATTATTTTCATCGCCGGAGAGCAAAGCGGTTTTCAGTGTTAATCCTGAATACAACAACGCCTTTGGTTTTCTGCTTCACGTCGATTCATACCATGGCGTCACCGAGGTTACCCAGCCGCGACAAACTGTGGTCTTTAATTTCTGGCATGCGGCAAATACACCAGAACTTGCGGCGCACGTTCAAGCCTTGTTTACCAACGTTCATTTCTCTGAGTTGCCGGCAGCACTTAATCCTGTTGCTTCGGCTGCAGAATTAAGTCTACCCGAGGAGACGACATTTCGTGCAGGCACAGCGGCGGTTGCACTACAGCGTTGGGGCTATGATGAGCTAACCATTGTGGCCGGTTACCGGCACAGCGCTGGTCTTTCGCTCTGCGATACTCACGATGCCGAGACCTATGCCGCAGTGCTACTGGCGGATTGGATTGCATTTTTGTATCGGGATTCGTTTGATCTGGCACGCTGGAAGATTTTGCGACACGAACTTGAAGGAATAGAAATGTTTACACGCCTGAGGCCCACATGGCGGCTTTGTCTGCCGGAATAGATTCAATTCCAGCGGGATTTATACTCCCCATCCGCGTCAATAAAAGCTAGCGCTTTACTAGGCAAGGCCTGATTGCTGCAGCTTTCCAGCGATGTCTGGCTATCTTCATGCACCGCAGCCATGAACTGTAATAACTGCATTTCAATTTTTATCTTTTCCTGTGCATCTTGGGTATCCCACATTCTGTTCAATAATTGTTTGGCATGGTGATGTATCGTAAAGGCCACTGCTTCCGGTAAATGTGCATAACTGTTACGTAATGATTCCTTTAGCTTGTCCAGCGCCAGCAAATATTGTTGATAATCTTTAAGATCTTGCTTGCATTGAATTTTTACCATAGCCAACGTGTTATCGTTTTTGGCCTTGGCAATGGCCAGCTCATGGGCTAATTGCTGGGCCTGCTTGTTAAGTTCAGTTGCCAGTGCTTGCTCTGCCAAAGCTCTGGCTTGTCGTAATTCGTCCACACTGGATTGGCGGGATAACCGCCATTGCAGCTGCTCATCCCGGTTGCGCCGCAAAAACGCGATGGCTTTGTCCAGCCAGGTAGTGATCAACGACATAAAATCTGTTGGCGTAAGGCCAGCATCGCTTTGGCGTCGGCGCGTTTATGGTATTGGCGTAGGGTTTTGCGCATCGTTGCATAGTGGTTTGCCGGCAATTGCGCTTTTATTGCCTGTAATTCAAGGTGGATGGCAATGTATAAGCTGCGTAAATGTTTTCTGTCGTTGGCGGCCAGCAACCGCAGGCGTTTCATGCGTTGGACATAAGCAAGCTGACGGTTCTCTTGTTCAGCTTGTTGCTGTAGATGTTGTCGCCGGGTATGCGCGGCTAAAACCTGACGTAATGCGGCTGCGTCCTGCTGGAAATAAGCGCTTAATTCCTGGGCTATTACCATTAATGCCGTGATTATTGCTGAGATCAACAACAAAGCAAATGCCGATAACAGCATTTTGCCTGCTACTGCATAAAACAGTGTGGTCAGCATACCCAAGCTCAGCTGAAAACAGATAAAGCCCACCACAAACAACAACATTGCCAAGCTTGCAATCACTAAAATGCCATACAGTAGCAGGGTGGACATGGGGGGAACTAGCTTGGGCGCTCGATAAACTCCAGCGCATTGCCGTCGAGGTCGCGGCAGAATAGAGCTTTGCGGCCGGAAATGCTTAGCGTATAAACCACGCCGGCCTTATCCAGATCATCTCGGAGCGTGGCGATGGAGTCAATATGCATGGCAACATGACGGTCGCGGCCGCCGTGAACCGGACGACCGCTGGTGGGATCGGGGTTGCTCAGCTCTAGTAAATGGATTTGTTGTTGGCCGATTTGTAGCCAAGCGCCGGGAAAACCCAAATCTGGCCTATCTGTGGGCTGCATACCTAAAATATCACGATAAAACTGTAAGGATAGCTCAACGTTGGCGACAATAAGGCTGGCGTGATGAATTGTAAAATTATGGTTGGACATAGCGGCTACCTCAGTGTGAAAGCAAGAAAATTATACCCTGCACCCCAAAAATTCGTCACAATTCTGTCGAAAGGTTCGAGTTACAGTAAGTCTTGCCAAGCTAAAGAGGTGCTGGTTTTGCCGGCAGGCCTATATTCTGCACCTACCCAGCCTTGATACGCTGAAGCTTTGATTAAGGAAAACAAGGATTTGAACTCGATAGCTCCGCTGCCCGGTTGCCCACGACCAGGACAGTCCGCAAATTGAATATGGCCTATGCTGTCCATGTGCTGTTGTAAAAATGCGGCGCAATCTTCCCCCATCATGCGCATATGATAAATATCATATTGCAGGCCAAGCATGGGATGAGCAATATCTGCCAGTACGTCCAGCATTTGTTGGCTGTTATGGATTAGAAATCCCGGCATGTCGTGAATATTGATGGCTTCAAACACGGTTTTAATGCCCAGTTCAGCTAATGTTTCAGTGGCTAAGCGCAGATTTTGTTTAAAAGTGAGCAGATATTCAGCTTGTCTGGCAGGATTCAGGCAACGCCCCGGCAACACATTGATCAGCTTAGGCTGCAAAATTTCAGCATAGCTGACGGCTTGAGCCAGCGCGGCACTAAACTGCTGCTGTTTTTCCGGTACTGCCGCCAAGCCTTCGCCGCCTTGTAATAAGGTATCCGCAGCAATATTGAACATAACCAACTGTAAGCCGGATTGCTCTAAAGCGGCTTGAAGCTGTTCGGCGGGCAAATGATAAGGAAATTGAATTTCAACAGCGGTAAAGCCATGATCTTTAGCGGCCTTAAAACGGTCAAGCCATTCATATTCGGTAAATAACAGACTAAGATTGGCGCTAAAACGTAACATTAATCGGGAGTATAAAGTTTTATTAAAGTGGCGGGATCTTGTTGCAAATACCCGCTAAGACCATGCAATTGCAGTAATTGCGCGGCTAAACCAGACATGGGAATGGCGCTGCCTTGCAAGTTGGCTAAATCCGCCGCCATGGTCAGATCTTTTAATAATGTTTTCACTCGCCACTTGATCGGTTCAAAACAGTTATTTGCCATTTCCGGGCCAATAATCTGCAAAGGTCGGGAGTCGGCAAAGCCGCCCGCCAACGCCTCGGGAATTTTGCTCGCATCCACTCCGGCTTGTTTTGCCAGCGCCATCATTTCTGCGATGACCAGCACATTGCAGCTGACGATCATTTGGTTGCAGATTTTTGTGGTCTGACCGCTGCCGACGCTGCCCATATGGGTAAGGCGGCTATACAAAGGTTTTAATACGGTTCTGGCAATGGCAATATCCTCGTCAGCACCGCCAGCCATAATGGCCAAGCTACCCTGTTCTGCACCCGCTGTGCCGCCAGATACCGGTGCATCCACCCAGCGCATGTTGCAGGCGGTCTGTAGTTCGGCCGCCAGTTGCCGGGTGGTTTCTGGGTGAATGCTGGATAAATCAATCAACAATTTATCGGCGTTGCCGTGGGGCAGCACCTCGCAGCGCACCAGCTCGGCGACCACGGCGGTATCGGCCAGACATAACAGCACTACATCGGATGCCGCAACCAGTTCAGCGATAGTTGCGCAGACAGTTGCGCCGGCGGCGGCGACTTCCGCTAGTTTATCGCGGCTACGATTCCAGACATTGACTTTAAACCCCGCCGCCAATAGCCGCAGGGTTAACGGTTTACCCATCAGACCGATGCCGACAAAACCCAGTGTATAAGATTGCGTTGCCATGCAGGTTTATTCGTAAAACGCGGCGCTTAATTCTTGAGGCTGCGGATTGTCTTGCGTCATTAAATTTTGGTGTACCGTCTGAAAAGCTGTGTCGAAATCCGCATTCAAAAAAGACTTGCACAGCTGCTGACACAGGCTGTAAAGGCCTGAGTAAGCAATGGTTTCACCGGAAGTACACTGATTGACTCTATCTGATAATATCCGGGTTAGTGATAATACTGAGCCATCCTGCCGCCAACTGACGGAAACAGAAACTACGTCGTCACCCCGGCAAGCGATAGCTGCCAGTGCGTTGTAAGCCAGATCGACCAAACCCGCCAGTGTCTTTACCGAATCGCCGTCTGCAATTGCTTTGCAGGTGTCGCTGGCGCAGGCCAGCAGTAAAGATTGGCGCAAAACGATTTCCGAATCTGATAAATGGCTGGTTTCAGGATAATCCGGCTGGGTAATCCCGTATTGCTGATGAAATGATCTGACCAGCGTTAAATGTTTATTCATGTTTGTTCTCTAAAAAATAATGGGTAATTCTCAGCCGATGCATTCTAAGCCTTCCACTTTCTGAAAACCGCGCGGCAGCAATGTGCCGCGATTGGCTCGGTTGCCGCTGTATTGGGCAATATCGGTAGTCTTAAGGGTAAGGTGGCGTTTACCGGATAGAATTTTTAACTCGCTGGTTGCCGACATTGCAATGATGGCCGTGACGGCATCCTGCCCGGCAAGCAGATCGGCGGCTGGAATTTGTATTAGTTTGTTGCCTTTGCCTTTTGCCAGTTCCGGTAAATCCAAAGCCGGAAAAATCAGCAAGCGGCCTTGCTGGCTAACCACGGCCAGCAAGCTATCTTCGTTCCTGATTGGCGTAGGCGAGAGTACTTTTGCACCCTCCGGCAAGCTCAGCATCGCTTTGCCGGCCTTATTTTTACTCTGAAATTCTTTTAACTGTACCCGGAAACCATAGCCGGCGGTACTGGACATCAGTAACCAGTCATCCGGTTGGCCGCAAAAGACATCGGTAAACAAACTGCCGGGGGGAGGATTTAAGCGACCAGTCAGCGGCTCACCCTGGCTGCGGGCAGTGGGTAAATCGTGCGTGGTAATCATATAAACCCGGCCGGTGGAATCCAGGATATAAGCCGGTTGCGTGGTGCGGCCCTTAGCTGAAGACAAATAAGCATCACCGGAGCGATAACTTAAGCTTTCTACCTCAATGTCATAACCTTTGGCGGCGCGTATCCAGCCTTTTTGCGATAAAACGATAGTCACAGGTTCGTTGGCGATCAGTTCGGTCGTATCCAATGCTTGTGAGGCACTACGGGCAACAATCGGCGAACGGCGGGCATCGCCGTATTTTTCGGCGTCGCGCTCAATTTCCTGATAGATCAGCCGATTTAACAAGTGCTCTGAAGCTAATGTGGTTTCCAGCGACTGTCGTTCCTGCTCCAGTTCATCCTGCTCGCCGCGAATCTTCATTTCCTCCAATTTTGCCAAGTGCCGCAATTTTAAATCCAAAATCGCTTCAGCCTGTAAATCGCTTAATCCAAAACGACTCATCAATACCTGTTTTGGATGGTCTTCGCGGCGGATAATGGCGATTACTTCGTCGATATTCAGGTAGGCGATCAATAAACCATCCAGTATATGCAAACGCGATAGAACCTTATCCAAACGATATTGTAAACGGCGGCGTACCGTTTCTGTTCTGAACTTCAGCCATTCCACCAGAATCTGGCGCAGATTTTTAACCTGCGGTTTGCCATTCAAGCCTATCATGTTCAGGTTGACCCGATAGCTTTTCTCCAGATCGGTGGTCGCAAACAAATGCGACATGACGCCATCGACATCAATTCGTTTAGTCTTCGGAATAATCAATAATCGGGTTGGATTTTCATGATCGGATTCGTCACGCAAATCTTCAATCATCGGCAATTTTTTGGCCAGCATTTGCCCTGCGATTTGTTCCAGTAACTTGGCGCCGGAGACTTGATGCGGCAGTGCGGTAATGACGATATTGCCTTCTTCCAACTCATATTTGGCGCGCATTTTTACCGAACCATTACCGGTTTGATACAGCCTTTGCAGGTCTGCGGTGCTGCTGATGATTTCGGCATCAGTCGGGTAATCCGGGCCATTGATATGCTTAAGCAAGTCTTCCTGTGGGGTATCTGGATTATCCAGTAATTGCAGGCAGGCTTTAGCCACTTCACGCAAATTATGTGGTGGAATATCGGTTGCCATGCCGACGGCAATGCCCATGGTGCCGTTCAACAACACATTGGGCAGGCGGGCGGGTAATATCACCGGCTCTTGCAAGGTGCCGTCGAAATTATCCGTCCAGTCCACCGTGCCTTGGCCCAATTCGCTGAGCAGCGTTTGTGCATAAGCGGTCAAGCGGGATTCGGTATAACGCATGGCGGCAAATGACTTCGGGTCATCCGGTGAGCCCCAGTTACCCTGGCCGTCAATTAAAGGATAGCGATAAGAAAAATCCTGAGCCATCAGCACCATCGCCTCATAACAAGCCGAATCGCCATGCGGGTGGTATTTACCCAGCACATCACCGACGGTACGCGCCGATTTTTTATACTTGGCTAGCGCGGTTAAGCCCAGTTCCGACATAGCATAAACGATTCGGCGCTGCACCGGTTTCAGGCCATCGCCAATATGCGGTAAAGCTCTATCCAGAATGACATACATGGAGTAGTCTAAATAGGCTTTTTCGCTAAAGTCTTTTAGCGGCAGTTGTTCAAAGTTTTCCTGTACGCCCATTATGTTGCTGATAATCCTGTATTATTGTAATATTGTTACATCCTAGCACATTCCGAAATCACGAGCGATTCGGCCCTAGTCTTGGTGTGGTCTGCAATCGTGTTATTTTTTTCGAAAATCAAACGCCTGTCTTATAGCACTGACCAAGCCGTTTGCGGAATTTTGATAACTGTATTTGCTGACCAGTTGCCGGCTGTTGGCGGAAAAGCTTTGATAAAGGCCCTCATCGTCAAGCAACTGCACGGCAGCATCTACCCATAGTTTAACATCCAGCGCCCGGACAAAACCGTTTACGCCATCGACCACCAGTTCTGTGGCTACCCCGGCATGTGGCGAAACGATAACCGGCAAGCCGGCGGCGCAAGCCTCGTTAGCCACCACGCCCCAAGTGTCGTTTTCGGTTGGGAACAGAAATAGTTTGGCGTCAGCATAGCGTTGCGGTAACTCGGCTTGAGCGGCATAGCCTAGAAAACGGCAATCGACAAAGTCGCTGATTTCTGCGGCATAGTTCCGCATTTGTGCCTCCATCTCGCCGCTGCCGACAAAGTTTATTGATACCCGTCTAGCCAAACGGATGGCCGTTTCTTTGGCAACTTCCAGCGCAAACAAAGGCCGTTTAAGAGCGATGAATCGCCCGCAAAAAATAAAATCCGCCATCGAGGCTGGGGCCGGCAGGCAAAAGCGGTTGTTGTCGGTGCAAAGATAGGATAAATGTATTTTATCCTCCGCAACCCGATAAGCCAAAAATAACTCGCGTGAGCCTTCGCTGGCGCCGACAAAAGTCGCGCTAAAGCGCAAGACGATGCGGCGCACTAAACGATGCAACCAAGTTAGTGACTTTTCTGAATTATAGGTGCCGTCCGTCATGGCAATATGCGGCACACGGTGGGCCACTGCCCAGGCAAAAGCAAATAAAAAAGTCGGTATATAACCGGTGGTGACTACCACATCAGGCCGTAAGCGGTTCAGCAAGCGCCAGACACCCAGATCGCTATGGCTAAAGCGGCTGTCCATGATTTTATAGCGGCCGCCTAAAAAATGGCTGGTAAAGCCATAATCGTCAGGCGATACTGAGGTATCAATATGAGGCTGAGCGCAAAACACCAGTTCCAGATTGATGCCTTTTGCCTGTGAAGCCAGACGCCATACCGGAATTCGGTAAGGAGGCGGCACGTTCGTTACAATCACAGCATTAATAGTTGATGACACGAGATAGCCCAGTTTAAAAACAATGATAAATTGTAACTACTCAATGTAAATAGATAAACTGCATAGGATGTGCCTAGAAAAGGGAGACGCATCAATCGCCAAAGATGCGCTTCACGCTGTTCAGCACATCCTATAACACCTTGGTTTGCAGACTAAAAACTCACGTTGAATAGTTACGATAAATTTTCAGACGGCTATATTACTATGGAGTGTCTGAAAAAGCTTCTCTGCGTGACCTGTGTCGATGAACTGGTCTTGCGCATTTTATTGAGTTAATAAATGATTAATTTGTTTAAAATTTTACCGAAACACTTTGCGGTAATGCTTAGTGTTTTTTTTGCGCTAAGCTTTTTTGGCATTAAGGAGTTAGGTTATTGGTTGTCAGCGCCGGCAGAGTTGCCTGTCTCAGCGGATATTATCGTTGCGCTGGGTGGCGATGAGGGTGACAGAGTAAAAATGGCTGCTAAGCTTTATAAAAAAGGATATGCCAAAAAAATATTGTTAACAGGAATGGCCGATGATTTTAAAATAGTTCAGCATCAAAATTGGCGAATAAAGTACTTACTTGATCAACAGATTCCTGAAGAAGCATTGATTTACGATAGAGTATCAACAAATACCCATCAAGAAGTTAGTAATTTGGCTGTCTTATTAAAGATGCACTCTTGGGGTAATGCATTGATAATTAGTGATCCTCCGCATATGAGGCGTTTAAGCTTTTGTCTAAACCCTCTTTTTAAAGAGCAGGGATTGAATTATAAATTAATACAGACTGAGCCAGACAATTGGCAAAGTAATTACTGGTGGCGGAATGCTAATTGGAAAATTTTTTGTCTTTTGGAAGTGGTAAAAATTCTTTATTACACATTAGCTTATAATGATTTCAGGTTGAATATTGTACATGCAGTCATTAATATTTAACAGCTAATTCTCCGAAGCCATGACAATGCCTATGTGTGGGAAATGCCCGCCAGACAAATAATTAATCTTCTCTCATTTGCCGATGTAATTTGTTTATACAGCAACATCGCTTCCGTTTCACGGGATAGGCAAAGGCATGCAAAAACTGATGGCGCTGTAAATTAACTTAGTGTATCCGCTTGCATTTACAGAACTATATGGTACAGTAATAAAAATATTGAACCATACGGTATAGTAAATGTGCTCAAACAACACCTTGCCAGAAAAAATTCGCCAGTACCCTGGAAGGCCAAAAGATGCGACCAAGCGTAAAGGTATCATCTGTGCGGCGGCCGCTTTATTCTTGGAGCATGGCTATGAGCTGACCAGTATGGAGGCCGTTGCCAAAATGGCGGATGTTTCTAAATTGACCATTTATAGCCATTTCGCAAATAAGTCAGAATTGTTTAAAGAGGTCATTCAGCAGGGGTGCGATCAGCAAGCATCGCCAGAAAGTTTTATGAACTTAGTCAAGCTGCCGGTTGAACAAGCACTATTACAGCTCGGTAATACCATGGCTGCAATAATCTTTAGTGCGGACGCTATTCGCTTACAACGTATTTTGCATTTTGAAGCAGTACATCATCCTGAAATTATCAAAATTTTTTATGAGGCCGCACCGCAAAGAGTCAAGTTGGCGTTTAGCGAGTTATTAACAGAGTGGGTTCGGCAAGGTCAGTTATCGGTGCAGGATGTGCAGGTCGCGACAGAACAATTCTTCAGTTTGCTGAAAGGCGAGGCGCATGTCAAAGTCATGCTGCTGTTAGAACCAAAACTTAGCCCGCACGAATTGGAACAACATGTTCGGGCTGGCGTCAGTCTTTTTCTGGCGGGCTACCAATCCAAAACTGCGGCAGGTATATGATGAAAAAGAGTTTTTCCAAAGTGGCGATAATCTTTCTGTTGATAGTTGCCGGGCTGGCCGGTGCGGCTTATCTATATTGGCATCGTGGCGAAGAATCAACTGACGATGCTGAACTTGGAGGTAGAACAGTATCGATAAGTTCCAAAATCTCTGGATATGTCAAGACTTTAAATATTGAAGATAATCAGTTAGTTAAGGCCGGCGACGTGTTGCTGGAGATTGATCCTGGGGATTACATTATTAGGCGTGACAGAGCGAAAGCCACTTATGAAGCAGCGCGTGCGGCAGCGGCGGCATCACAACAGAATATGGAAACAACGAATATTTCCGCTCCCTCTAACCGTGATGCCGCACAAGCGCAAGTTGAATCGGCTAAGGCTAATTGGGATAAGGCCATTAAAGATTTGAATCGTATGCAGCGCTTGAGTGATGAGGCGCGTAGCCAAGGCCAATTGGAGCAGGCTGTTGCGATAGAAAAAACCGCAAAAGCGGCTTTTTATGAAGCTGAAGCCAAACTGCGTAGTGCAAATACCGCACCTAGAGCGATTGCCGCAGCCCGAGCAACCAGCAATCAGCTGCTCGCGCAGTTCCAACAGGCGGAAGCCGATTTGGCGCAAGCAGAAAGCGACCTACTTAATACCAAATTAATTGCGGTGATGGATGGCCGTATTACTAATCGTGGGGTAGAGCGCGGCAACTATGTACAACCCGGTCAGCAATTAGGGGCATTAGTCAGTACGGAGCTATGGGTCATTGCCAATTTCAAGGAAACCCAGTTAGAGCATATTCGGCCCGGCCAGCCGGTAGCGATCAGTATTGATGCTTATCCGCAAGCAAGGCTTTTTGGTAAGGTGGATAGTATTCAAGCTGGTACTGGGGCGTTTTTTTCCGCCTTTCCGCCGCAAAATGCCACCGGCAATTTCGTCAAAATCGTCCAGCGGGTGCCGGTAAAAATTATTTTTGATAGTCGGCCGGATGACTGGCTGGCCTTGGGGCCCGGCATGTCTGTCGTACCCATAGTTTATACTCGGTCAAACTAGACCTATGAACCTATCTGGAACTACAAAGTTACCTAACCCTTATCTAATAGCCGTGGTGGTCAGTCTGGCCGCTTTTATGGAAGTGTTGGATACCACTATCGTTAATGTGGCCTTGTCGCATATCGGCGGCAGTTTTGCCGCTAGTCAGGATGAAAGCACTTGGGTGCTGACATCCTATCTGGTGGCTAATGGTATCGTTTTGCCCTTGTCCGGCTGGTTGGCCGGAGTAATAGGCCGCAAAAATTATTTTTTGCTCAGTATTGCCGCCTTTACCGTCACCTCCTTTGCTTGTGGTGTCTCCACATCGCTGCCTATGCTGATATTCTTTCGGCTGTTGCAGGGTTTAGCCGGCGGAGGCTTGCAGCCCATGCAAATGTCTATTGTCATGGATGCTTTTCCGCCGGAAAAGCGGGGTACGGCTTTTGGTATTACCGGAATGACCATGATCGTTGCCCCCATTTTGGGGCCGACTTTGGGCGGCTTAATTACCGATAATTTTAATTGGCGCTGGATTTTTTTTATGAATGTGCCGGTTGGTGTTTTAGCCTTTATTTTGGTGAAGCGCTTGGTGCAAGATCCTATTCATGCCAAAGCCAAGGGGTTGTTATCCATTGATTACATAGGTCTAGGTTTAGTCATGCTGGGGCTAGGCTGCTTACAAGTGGTGTTGGATAAGGGGCAAGAGGACGATTGGTTCGATAGCAATTTCATTGTAGCTTTCAGTACCGTTAGTGCTATTGCTTTGCTGGCGGCGATTGCCTGGTTGTTGCGCCAAAAAGATCCGGTGATCGACATCCGGCTACTCGCCAATCGCAGTTTCGGCATGTCCTGTCTGATGGTATTTTTTATTGGTTTTGCTTTATATGGTTCCAGTACGCTGTTGCCGCTGTTGCTACAGTCGGAATTCGGTTATGACGCCACGCTGGCTGGTTTAGTGCTTTCGCCGGGTGGTTTGGCCTTGGTGGTGCTGATGCCGATAGCCGGAAAGCTGGTCAATTATTTCCAAGCCAGATATTTGATTGCTTTGGGGATGTTAACGGTGAGCCTCGGTATGTGGTTGACCAGTTATATATCCCCACAAACCGATTACGATACCTTTGTTTTGATGAGGATTACTCAAGTTTTAGGGTTACCCTTTCTGTTTATTCCTAGTAGCACCATGGCGTTTTCCACTATTCCGCCAGAAAAAGGCAGCAAGGCGTCAGCGCTTTATTCCTTGCTGCGTAATTTAGGCGGCAGTATCGGCATTTCAATTTTATTAAGTTATGTGGCTCGGAATGAGCAGCGGCATCAATCGGTACTGGTTGAGCATTTGTCGCCGGTAAATCCGGCTTACCGTTTATTGTTGCAACAATACACCGATAAAATTATAGCGATGGGGAGTTCAAAAGCCGAAGCTGGTATTTCTGCTATGAGCCGGCTTTATCAAGAACTGCTAAGCCAATCGGCTATGTTGGCGTATTGCGATGCTTTTCGATTTTTGGCTGCCATTACCCTGATTTTGGCTTTTTTGGCATTGTTGATGCCAAAGAACAAGGCTGTGCAGACATTCAACCAGAAAGCCGCGGCGCATTAGGAGGTTTTATATGTATATAAAACGCGATAGAGTTTGTATGTTTCGATTACCGGTTTTGCTTGGGTTGGGGTTGATTCTAAACGGCTGTATGGTTGGGCCGGACTATCAAAAGCCGGCTGCCAGTCTTCCCGAACATTGGGATTCTGTTAAAAAGGCTGTGGATAATGCCGATGCCGGCATAGAGCAAGCGTGGTGGCAGAATTTTCATGATTCGATTTTAAATCAGCTTATCACTAAAGTGTCGGCTAGTAATTTAGATATTAAGAGCGCCGGACAGAGGATTACCGAGGCGCGTGCGGTTAGAGCTTCAGCCGGTGCGGTCTTACTGCCTAGTGGGGATTTGATGGCGAGTGCAAATCGTCAAGGCAATCAGCTGGGTTTTCCCAGCGGGGGGCCATCAAATTTATCAAGCTTGGTAAAACAGCCGTTTAATATTTTTAAAAGCGGGTTTGATGCCAGTTGGGAGCTTGATCTGTTTGGCGGCCATCGCCGAGATGTTGAGGCTACCGAAGCCGACCTTGAGGCGGCTTCGCTTTCGAGGGCGGATGTGTTGGTCAGCGTGTTGGCTGAAGTAGCCAGAACGTATCTTGATATTCGCCAATATCAGGCGCAGTTGCTTAATGCTCAAGCTACCCTGGATGCAGATAACAAGACTGTCGAGATTACCCGGCAACGAGTTGAACAAGGTGAAGCCGCCGGTGTGGATATGCCAAAGGCGGAGGCGCAGCAGGCGCATGATCAGGCACAAATTGCCTATTACAGCAATTTGCAGGCGCAAGCCGAATATGCCATGGATGTGTTGTTGGCTGAAATGCCGGGGGCAACGCATGAAATTGTCCACGAGTTTAAAGCTGTGCCGCTCAGCGATAAGCAGTTGGTGTTGGCGGCGCCGGCAGTGGTGATTGCCAATCGCCCGGATATTCGTAATGCCGAACGTAAGCTGGCGGCAGCCACGGCACAACAAGGCGTAGCAGTGGCAAAGTTTTTTCCTGATGTTTCTTTAGCCGGCTTTATCGGTCTTTTTAATACCAATGCCGGTAACTTTTTAAATGTCAGCAGCAAATCTTGGTCGATGGGAGCGAGTGTGTTATGGCCTATTTTGAGCTACGGCACCTTGTCGGCTAATTTAGATGCTGCCGATGCAAAACAACAGGAAGCGTTGACTAACTATCAACATAGTATTCTAGCGGCTCTTGCAGATGTGGAGCGTTCGTTTACGGCTTATAACGAACAGGAAAATTATACGCAATCACAAGAAAAATCCGTGATTGCCAACCAGCATGTTTATGACATCGCCAGCGAGCGTTACCGAGAGGGGCTAACGTCATTTTTAGATGTTTTAGATGCTGAACGCAGTCTTAATGCCAGCCGCAGCCAATTGATTTTGGCTAAAGCCCAAACCTCGCAAAACTTGGTTGCAGTTTACAAAAGTCTGGGCGGTAGTTGGCAGCAAGTTGCAGATGCTCCAGCTGATGCTGGGCAGCATTCAGCCATGGGGTTGCGGTAAATTTAGAATCGGCTGATCGGAAACATCCATCCTGTTATCAAATGGAAAGGGATGTTTCCGGTTAGGTATTACTAAGTAGTGGTTTACTCGCGAACACGAATTAAATCATGGCAACTTTTGCAAGTTGCGCCCACTTTGCCAAACTGGGCTTTTATATCAGCCACATCACCGGATTCGGCAACGGATTGCAGTTCATTGGCTTCTTTGATAAAAGTGGCTTCAATTTCCTTAACCTCGGCTTGCTTTTGGAAATAATCTGCTTTAAGACGGGATGGTTTCCAGCCTGTGCCTAGATCACTGCCTGGCCCATACAAATCCAATACGCCGGCATTTGCAACAGCGGCAATTGCGTCGGCAGCAGCGTTGACCTGGGCTTTATTAAAGGTTTCCGGGTGATCAACTGCCTGGGATTTAATTTTTGCCGCATTCCAGCCTAAAAATCCATACGCAGATTGGCGATTTCTGATTTGATCTTCAACCGGCCCGGCGAATGCCGCCGCAGTAGTGGCGACTGATAGAATCAGGCCAATTGTAAGTTTCAATTTCATGGTGTCAACTCCTAGCTTTATAGTGAAAAAACAAAAGATTTAAGGTAACTACTCAGTATAAATAGATAAACTGCATACGCGAAAAATGCGCCGCCTTACGCTGTTTAGCGCATCCTTATAACGTCTTGTGCAGACTAAAAACTCACACTGAATAGTTACGATTTAAGATTTACTACTCGTCACCAATGCCAATGGCTGCGCATTGGCCAATGGCGATAAATAATGGACGAAACCGCCGTCCCAAATTCCCCAAACGACTGAGACGGAAATCAGTAAGCCAATCAAAAAACGTAAACCGCCTATTGGCTTGATAGAGCGAGGCGCCAAGTTTTTTGGCAGCCGCTTTTTACCGGTTAGCATGGGTGCAATCAGATCAGCCTTTTTGATATGTTGATAAAATAAGATGGCGACAATGTGCAGTCCTACCAAGCCGATTAAAATATTGATAGCCCAAACATGCTTGCCGCTTAATTTATCGCTTAGGGCTTTATCCACTAACGGATACAGCGGCCCTTCAAATCCGATGTCGTCGTTAGCGAACAGGCCGGTGATTACCAAAAAGATCAACACCGATAACAAGGCGAAAACAGCCAAGGCACCTACCGGATTATGGCCGGCTCCCTGCCATTCGCCTTTAAGATAGGCGACTAATCGTGGTAGGGTCGGAAAGAAACTGATAAATCGAGCGTGGTCGCTGCCGATAAACCCCCATATCAATCGAAATATCAACAACCCCAGCACCAGACCGCCCAATCGACCATGCCATTCGGTTAGCGAACCACCCAGTTTACCGGTTACATAAGATCCCACTACTGCCAGCACCAGCAACCAGTGAAATAGCCGTAAAGGCCAATCCCAAATATGCACTTTTACGGTCATGGTTTTTCTCCCGGTTTATTCGTCACGCAAATAAGTATTAAAGAAACTGATGGTTCTATCCCAAGCCAGTTTTGCGGTACCGGCATCATAACGAGGGGTGGTGTCATTATTAAAACCGTGTTGTACCCCTGGATAAATATGCGCTTCGTAATTGACGTCTGCGGCTTTCAATGCGGCTTCATAAGCAGGCCAACCGGCATTGATTCTGTCATCGACGCCGGCATAATGCAGCAGCAGGGGCGCTTTAATTTTTGCCGCTTGATCAGCGGCAGGTTGTGCGCCATAAAATGGTACGGCTGCCGCCAGATCGGGAATTTTGGTGGCCAGAAAGTTGACAATGCCGCCGCCGTAACAAAAGCCGACTGCGCCAACCTTACCGTTACCTTGCGGCAAATGTTTTAAAATATGTGCCGCTGTTAGAAAGTCAGTCTGGGTTTTTTCCTTATCCAGCTTTTGGAAAAGCTCGCGGGCCTTATCTTCATCCCCTGGATAACCGCCTAAGGTAAACAATGCATCTGGAGCGAAGGCGATAAAGTTATCCAAGGCCAGCCGTCTGGCTATGTCTTCAATGTGTGGATTTAGGCCGCGATTTTCATGAATTACCAAGATGGTAGGCAGTTTACCTGTGAATTGCGCCGGTTGTACCAGATAACCGCGTATTTTGCCGTTACCATGTGGTGATGGATATTCCACAAATGTCGCCTTAATGCGCGGGTCGTTGGCTGTAATCTGCTGAGCTTCGGCAAAACGGGGATTCAGGGCTTCCAGCAGGGCTTCCGCCGTCAACCCCAGCAAAGCATATTTAGGTACTGAGGATAAAAAATTTCGCCGTGAAATATCACCGTGAACATATTTATCAAAATATTGCAGCGCTTCAGGATGAAAGTCGTTTGCGGTTTTGCGCGCCATTGGAAAAAACTCCTTATAAATAAAAGATTAAAAGCAAAATGTGGGTAGTGAGTGGGTTAAGTTAATAATCCATTCACTGCATTTGGAAGACGGCGCTATTTAACACGACCTGCAAAGCCTGGTGTTTGCAAGGCAATTTTGTAAGCAGATCCTCGGCCTACAATATAAAGTGTTTTCTTATCCTTACCGGCGAAAGCAATATTTTGGGGTTTTTTAGGCACTGGAATAATACCTAGGGCCTCACCTTTGGCGCTGAATACTTCGATACCTAAATTAGATACGGCATAAAGCCGGTTTGCCGCATCAATTGCCAAACCGTCTGCACCGCTGGACCAGACGTTATCGGTTTGGCTCCAGCCTTGCAATTTAGCAAAGTTATGTTTATGGCTGACTGAACCATCAGCGGCAATATCATAAGCCAGAATATGTTCACCCGCCGTGTTCGCCACGTACAGGGTCTTTTCATCAGTGCTTAACTGAACGCCATTAGGACGCTCAATTTCAGAAGGCAAGGCTAGGCGCGTTAAATCTCCGTTGGGGCTAATGTAATACAAGCCAGGATTAGAGGGCGGCGGATTAGGGTTTTCCTTGGATGGGCGAGTGCCGCTGTCGGTAAAATAAATACCGCCATTCTTTGCCAACACCAAATCATTGGGGCGTTGGAAAGGCGTACCGGCAAAATTATCGGCTAGAGTTTTTTCTTTACCGGGCGGATAGATAACTCCAACACGGGTGTTTACGGTTTGTACCGCCAGTAACTCTCCGTTTGGTGCAAAGGCCAGGCCATTAGCGCCATTGCTGTTTTCTAGAAAGGTAGAGGTGCTGTTATCAGCAGCAATACGGGTAATTCTATTGGCATTGGTTTCCGTAAAGATCGCGCTACCATCTGGTAATGCCAGCGGCCCTTCCGTGCCGGAGAAGCCCTCTTTGATGAGTTCCACCTGAGCCCCTGCATCGGCCACGCCTGGAATGGCTTTAGTAATGCTATCTTCTGCTTGCACGGGTGAGATAATAGCAAAGGCGACAGCTAGCGAAAGCAGATTCCTGCGCTGAAGTTTAACAGACATTGTATGCTCCATAAATGGTAGAGGCGATGTAAAAAACGTTTGGTCTAAAGCTAACTATTCACCGTAAAAGCTAGACTGCGCAGGATGTACCTATGTCAGCACATCCCTAAAGTCTTTGATTTTTTCAGCGTTCAAGAACAACACGGAATAGCTGGAAATAAATAGCAATTAAAATTTAGTTGGGTATTGTTAATACGGATAGTTTGGTAACCCCCGCCCGCTCAATGGATGACATGACTTTAGCAACAACCCCATACTGTACTGCGTCGTCGGCATTTAAATTAAGCGCAAGTTCTGGATCGCTGGCGATGCGGGTTTTTAATTCATTTTCTATACCTTCAACCGGATACTCTTGTTTATCCAGAAAAACCTTACCCTGTGCATCAACGCTCAAATAAACCGCTGTTTTTTCTTCCGGCGGTGCGGTTTCAGCTGTTTTAGGCAAATTGACATGAACCGCCTGTGTGAGCAATGGCGCTGTTACGATAAATACCACCAGTAATACCAACATTACATCCACTAGTGGAGTAACGTTAATTTCACCCATTACTTCATCGCCGCCATCATCTTTAGTATTAAAAGCCATTATGCGTGCGCCTCACTCGCGAGTAATTCTTCATGAGATTCTTTGTGAGCGAATTTCTTACTACTGCTGATGTCGGTCAAACGAGTAGTGGTAGCCGGTTTATTACTGGGGCGCTCAATAATGAAAGAAGTTTTTAAGGCAAGATGCACAAAGTCAATGGCAAAATCATCCAGATAAGCCCAGATAACTTTATTGCGGCGGATAAAAAAATTGTAAGCCACAACAGCCGGCACCGCTACCGCAATACCTACGGCTGTAGCAACCAATGCCTCGCCAATGGGTCCGGCGACAACCTCAAGACTGGCAGAACCACTTTTGCTGATATTGGTTAATGCCCCCATGATGCCCCAAACTGTACCGAATAAACCAACGAAAGGGGAGACGCTGCCTATCGTTGCCAAAACTGCTAGACCGCTTTCCAGCGAGCCGCGTTCTTTTTGCATTTGTTGGCGCAGGCGTCTGTCCAGTAATTCCTGTCTATCCCAAGTATGTTCAAGATCATGGGTCGTGGCGTTATCATCAGCTTCAATCAGCGTAGTAAAGCCGATACCGGCTACCCGAGCAGCCGGGCCATGTTGATTCTCCAGATGGGCGGCAGCTTGAATATTGGGAGCGCTCCAGAATTGCTTGCCAAAATTGCGGTTGTAATAAGAGATGCGTAGATGCTGGATGCCCTTAATCAGGATTAAGGCCCAGGTGAGCACGGAAGCGCCGATCAGGATAGAAAGCGTACCATCGACGATGACGTTGGTTGAAATATCAGACATTAAAGTAACCTCAAGACAATTTAAAAACAAGTGGAACAGTGGTATATCGAGCAATAGGCGTTTCGCCACGTTTGGCTGGTACAAAAGACCATTTGTAAACAGTTTTTACCGCGGCATCATCCAGCACCTGATGACCGCTGGATTTGAGTACGGTGACGCTATCCGTGGTGCCATCCGGTAAAACATGCACTTTCATCACCACTCTGCCTTCTATTCCTCGTTCCATAGCGTATTCGGGGTATTCGGCCGTCGGGTTGTGTAAATAGCCGGCGTTAGCGGTAGGCTCGGTAATTTTTTCCTCAACGACCGGTGCCGGCGGGGCCGCCACTGTAGATGTAGATGGACCGGCGTTAGCCGTTGGTGCAGCATCAACGACCGGTGCCGGCGATGGTGTCTGCTCCACAACTCTTTCAACCGGTTTGGGTTTGATTTTGGGTGGTTTTAGCGGTACAGCTTTCTGCACCGGCGGTTTGGGCTGAACTTGCGGTGGAGGCGGCGGCGCAACCGGTTTTGGCTGCGGTCTACTCAAGGTTATTTCCACTTTTTTGGGTTGCACAACCGGCTCTACAAACTTTTGCTCAAGCGATACTCCTTTAAAATGATCAATAACACTGTTATGAATCAGTATGGATAGTATGCCTAACAGTACGATGTCATAAAGTTTATGGTCACGAGTATTGGTAATATATTTAAACCCGCCAATTGCGGCGCTTACGGCGGCAGGAACAACTTGATCCATAGCATTCCCGGTAGATGGCTTTAATAATAAAATTTTAGAAGGCTCCCGTTGTATCGCTACCGCCTCTGGTTCAAAAGTGTCATAAGTTGCTAAAGGAGTGCTCATTACGCTATTTCCTAATAATTAAATAAAGCGGATGTATGCCGGTTGTATCTAGACTTTTCTGTTACAGTTAAAGCATTAGCCATGCCACTTTTTGTGATATAGATTACGTACAGCATTATTCTGATAAGTTTTATATGTAACTATATGTATTTAAAGGTAATTATTGTTATATTTTGTTTGACTTAAGCTTGATTGCAGTCGTATTGGTTTGTGGATGGCCTTAAGTATTTGTTTCTAAAACACCAGTTTTTAATACTATTTGTTAGCTTGCTGTTGGCTGATCAGCAGTGGCGGCTATATATAATGATAGCCAGATATATAAGGAATAGAGATTGCTTTTTTTCATAGTGGCAAGGCAGGCTAAAAAATAGCCGAATAAACTTTATTGCTTCTATTGTTGGTTGATGTGCAGAGATTCAGCAATAGATGAGTGTCACACAGCAATTAATTCTAAGGTAAACAAAAATAAGTGGAGTTAGTTATTTAAATGATCTGTAATAAAAACAAAATTAATGCGGTTATATTCAAGTAGATAGAACTATTTACACGGATGTTGTCTGTAAGATTTTATTTTTCCTGTTCTTTGGCATGGGCTTTGCTTTCATCTGTATAGGCGAGTTTGGCATCATATAAATCAGGATTTTTGATACCGACTTGAATTTTGGAAATAACCTGGATTTAGGGTGAGAAGGTGAAAGAAAATAGCAGAGGCGCTAATAATTTACTAGGCGCAAAATCACAGGATGTCGTGCCTTTAAATGTTAGCCGACGCCGTAAATTAAATTCCCGTGTGGCGGTAGCGGTTGCTGGATTTGCTATGTTGACGGCTTTCGATGCAGAGGCTGTGGATGGTGCTTCGGAAACGAAGAAAAAAACCAAAAAAATCACCAACAGTAAGTCAGTTGGATCAGTCAGTGAGCTACAGGCGCAAGTGGATAGGCTGAATCGGGAGCTTGCGGCCTCAAAACAGCGTGAGCTTGATCTAATCAGGCATGGTGTAAGTAGTGCGCCGGTGGGTACGACCGAAACTGCAGCAACATCCGCAGGCATTGCAGGTGGTGGAGTCGGAATAGGTGGCGCTGAGCCTGCTACGGAGCAGATGACCGCTGAAAACGATATTCAAAAAGAGGATTTGGGGGAGGTGGTGGTCCGCGCCAAGCCTAGAATCCAAAAATTGCATGATGTGCCGAACTCTTCTTCAGTCAGAACCGGCGAAGAGTTACATAGGGAGTTGGCTTATGATCTGGAAAGTATTTTAGCCAGATCCGGCAATGTTAAGTGGAATAACGGCAACTCGCGTACCAGCAGTTTGGGGATGCGCGGTATCGGTATGCAGGCGCAAACCGACGCGATGGACCCCAGTGTCGGTACGGTTGTTGATGGCGTACCTTATGCCTATAGTCCGTTAACCAGTTTTGATCAGTTCGATGTGGATCAGGTAGAAGTCGATCGTGGTCCGCAGGGTACGGCAGGCGGTAAAAATTTTAGTGTCGGTCAGATCAATATTACCAACAAGCGGCCGACATTTACTCGCGAAGCAACTTATTCTGCAGCTTATGGTTCTTATAATACTTATCTTGCAGATGCAGCGGCTGGCGGTAGCGTGGTGGATAATTTGTTGGCTTATCGAGGTGCAATCCATATTAACAAAGCTGATGGCGCCACCTCAAACCTTTATAATCCCACCGAAACCTGGTACAACCGCGATCGGGTGGCCGGACGATTACAGTTTTTGCTAACGCCGACCGAAGATTTTTCAGCCAGAGCGGAATTTGACATACAGCCGCAAACTAAAGAATATTTTAACGGCAACAGTTTTTTTACTCCGACTCCTCATTATTATTCCAACGGTGTTGTTAATCCGTTAAGCACAGATGCTTCAACTCGGTTGAATAGAAGTTGGTTTGTCAATGAAAACCCTAGTTATAGCTATGCCGGTAGTTATTTGTATGGTGGTGGGGTTGGAAAATTTAATCAAGATAGCCAATATCCGCTGGTCAGTGAAAGCAAAGGTGGATTGGCTGAGCTGAATTGGAATGTCAACGGCTATAAATTGAGTTCGATTACCTCCGCCAGAGACTATGGCTTTCTGGCCAACAATGACGAAGGTACGCCTTTTGATATCAGCAAAAACGGCGGCGGCGCAGTACCGGATTTCATTCAGTTGAGCGAAGAACTCAAAGTCAGTTCCAATATCGGTAATTTGGTGGAGTACACCTCCGGTCTTTACTTGTTAGAGCGGAAAATGACCAAAGGCAACTCTGTTGGTTTTGGTTCGGATGCAGGGGCTTGGTTTGCATCAAACTCACAATATAAAATTCTGGATCCAACCAACTATTCATTGACAACAGGTGGTACGACCTATACCTCGAACGGCACTAGTGGACAGTCGTTAATGAGGGATTCCTTGAATAATCTGGAAACCAACTCACCATATTTTATTGATAACAAGACAGGTGCATTGTTCACCAACGCTAAATGGCATATCACTGAGCCGTTAACTTTGACGACTGGTATTCGAATGAGCGCGGAGAATCGCTCACAAGGTACCAATAAAGTTATTACCAATGAAGGGGCTGGCGCCCTGCTTAATCCGGTCTCAGTAAACGGCATTAATACCGGCGGCTTTAATTCCGACGCTTCGGGTAACTTGCTGGCCGGCAACTCCTCTCAGCAGGTTGCCGAGGCAAATCAGGTGGCGCAGCAATATTTTGGCGTCTCCAGCTATACTTCGCTGAATCCGGCGCAGCTTAAGCAGGTGGCCACAGCCAAAGCCTTACGGGCCTCGAATATGGGGTCGCTGTGGAGTAATGAGCCGGGTTTGACATACAAGGGTGTTCAGCCGGGTTATGTGGTTAGCCCAAGCTATAAGTTTAATGATGATATTACCTCTTACATCTCCTGGCAGTATCAAGAAAAAGCCGGTCTGTCTCAGACGGTCAATGGTGTAGCTTATGCAGTGCTTCCGGAAAAAACCAACTCTTATGAAATTGGTTTCAAAACGCTGTGGTTGGATAAGTCATTAACATTCAATACCGATTTTTATTGGACTGATATTACCAACTATCAGCAACAAGTTGAGGTGGTTGATGCCTATACCACGGCATTAAATCAATTGCCTGGCGGCTCCGGTGCTAGGGCGTATACGGCAATTACCGGTAATGCCCCCGGTGTGCGGTCGATTGGTGTAGAAATTGACGGTGCTTATAGCGGTATCCCAAATACCCAGATTAACTATTCCGGGGCCTGGAACAATGCTATTTACACGAGCTTTACAAACAGTGCGATGCCGGCTGATTTAGCTATTTCCGGCGGCCCGGCTTTTCGTGACGTCACCGGAATGACATTACCGGGGGCGGCCCGATTTACTTTCAATATTAGTCCAGAGTTTCGTTATCCGGTGGATTGGTTGGGCGCGAATGAATTCCATACCAGTTTTACCGAGCGTTTTAGTAGCGCCTATAACTCGGACGTTACCTTATCGCAATACGGCAATATTCCTGCTAACGTTTATACAGATATTTCTATCGGCTTTGGCCGGCGCGATAAAGGCTTTGATTTTAGTGTCGTCGGTAAAAACATTTTTGAAAACAACACGCCATATTCAATTACCTGGAACAGCTGGACACCTGGTTTGCCTCGCTGGATAGGGGTAATGGTTAGCGGCAAGTTTTAAACTACGACTCATGGTGCCTCTGGCGGGTTAGAGCGGACAGCTTTAACCCGTTTTTTTTTGCATAAATAATTCGTCGATTTTAGTTTTTACGTCATAAAGCGCTAACGGTTTATCAGTTATTTCAATAATTATTTTATTTGTTGATTATCGCGGATGTTTGAATACTAAGGCATTGTAATCAAATAGTAATGATTGTAAATGGCCAGTCCGGCAACAGCGACTGCTGTGTTCATGCTGAATTCGCATCAGATTTAATTAAGCTAGCGTTCGCATGCAGATGAATTCTGATATTATTTTTCATGAATATTAGAAAAGTTCTTTATAAAACAATAATTAATATCGGTTTTATCCGTTTAGGCGATAATATTAATATGCTGGCATATAAGTTGCATTGTTCTAAATTGAATAGATGTGTCGCGTACTTTAACGCAATTTTAGTGTTGACTGATAAAAAGGAAATAAAGTGAAAAAGACAAGCAAACTGATATTACTGGTCACTATGTTGACAATTCCGTGGGTACCAGTATCTGCTCAGGAACCTGCAAAGAAAGCTGAAGCAGCCGCGCCGGCGGAATATAAATATAAAACGCCCAAGCTTAATCGGGCTAAATTTGATGCTTTACTAGCCAAGCCTCAACAATTAGTCGTTATAGATGTTAGACGACCTGACGAGTTAACTACAAAAGGTGGCTTTCCGGTTTATTTAAGTATTCAGGCCAGTGATATTGAGAAAAGTTTAGCGTACATCCCTAAAGGCAGAAAAATAGTCACTGTATCCAATCACGCCGGTCGTGCCGGAGCCGCCGCTGATTTGTTGGCCACCAAAGGATTTAAGGTTGTTGGGGCAGTGGGGGCATTAAATTACGAAGAAGAAGGTGGCAAGCTGACAAAAATCACTGTGCCGGAACCGAAAAGTTAGTTAAAAAATTAGAAATTCTACGGGGGCTGTGACGCAAAAATTGATCTTGGCCTTTATTATTTTTGGAGGAAGTTCATGAGAAAAAAACTATACACCGCCCTCTTGTGGGGGATAACGGCGACTTTGGCAAGTGATGCCTTGGCGATAGATGAAAAACCGGCTAACGCAACGGAAGCGAGTGCAACAGATGCTGCGCCGACAAAATCCAAACACTGGTCTTATCAACCGGTCAAAGCCCCGGCAGCACCTGCTGTTAAACAACAGGATTGGGTAAAAACGCCGATTGACGCTTTTGTGTTGGCGCCGTTAGAAGCTAAGTCTTTAAGCCCTTCGCCGGAAGCGGAACGAGCGGCCTTTGTTCGCCGCGCCACGCTGGACGCCTGGGGTGTGATTCCTACTCCAGACGAAGTAGATGCTTTCGTTAATGATAAATCCAAAGACGCCTACGAAAAATTGGCAGACAGATTGCTGGCTTCTCCTAAATACGGTGAACGGCAGGCGCGTCGTTGGTTGGATTTGGCCCGTTATGCCGACAGTTCCGGTTTTACCAATGACGAAACCCGCGAAAACATGTGGCGTTATCGTGATTATGTGGTTGATTCTTTCAATCAGGACAAGCCTTTTTCGCGTTTTGTGCAGGAACAATTGGCCGGTGATGAAATTTATCCCGGAGATACCAATGCGTTAATCGCTACCGGCTTTATCAGAAGTTACCCGGATGACAGTAACTCCAGAGATTTGGTGCAGAAAAAATTCCAAAACACCACAGATATTACCGATACCGTGGGTGAAGTATTTTTGGCGCAGACGGTAGGTTGCGCCAGATGCCATAACCACAAATTCGATAAAATTTCGATGAAAGAGTATTACCAGTTGCAGTCGTTTTTTGCGAACGTCAATGCCGTGGACGATATACCTGTGCCGGTTAAAGGTGCGGTGGAATCGGAATACGAGAAAGCCAATGCCAAATGGGAAGAGGCTACTAAAGAAATACGCGCTAAACAGACCGCGTTGTTGGACCCGGTCAGACAGAAAGGCAGGCTTTATAACTATGAGCGATTTTCATTGGCAACTCAGGCCGCGTTGAAAAAGCCGGAAAGTCAATGGACACCGGAAGATCGTTGGATCAATCATCGCTATAACACCAATGCTAAAGATAGTGACATTCTGGCTTTTTATACCGATAACGCCGCAAAAGGCGCGAAAGATTACAATCCCGAATATGCGGAACGGGCCAAACAATACCGGGAGTTGGATAAAAAACTGAAGGAATTTGAGAAACTGAAACCGGTTAAAGGTTCGGTCACCATTTCAGCGGTATCGGAGCTTGGTCATCCTGAAGCGCCGCCTACCCACGTCAGGTTTGCCGGCGTTTTCGATAAACCATTGGAAGAAGTGCAACCCGGCTTTCCGGTCGCCATTTCCGATGAAAAACCTGTAATCAATGCAACAGCCACTTCTTCAGGACGTCGAGCCGCCTTAGCCAATTGGATCGCCAGCCCCAATAATCCGTTAACAGCAAGAGTATTTGTTAATCGGGTATGGGGGCAATACTTCGGGCGCGGTATTGTGGAAACCGTCAGCGATTTCGGCAAAGCAGGCAGTAAACCTACCAATCCGGAATTGCTGGATTATCTGGCCGATAACTTCATTAGACAAGGTTGGAGCGTTAAAAAACTGCACCGAGAAATATTGTTGTCTAATGTTTATCGCCAATCTTCCGAACCACGCGAAGATGTCGCCAAGGTTGATCCTGAAAACAAATTGTTAGCGGTATTCCCTCGGCAGCGGATGGAAGCAGAAGAAATTCGCGATTCCTTGCTGGTCGCCTCAGGCAATTTGGAAGACAAAGTAGGGGGCCCTAGTGTCTATCCAGAAGTACCAAAAGGCCTGAATGCGGCCGACAAATGGCCGGTATCCAAAGATCCGGTCGATCAAAAACGCCGCAGCCTCTATGTGTTTACCAAGCGCAGTGTGCCTTATCCAATGCTGGATACTTTCGATATGGCATCGGCGCAACAGGTGCATAGCAAGCGCGATGTGACTACCACGCCGTTGCAGTCGCTGGCGCTGTTTAATAACGATACCGTATTCGGCTGGTCGCAGGCTTTAGCGGGAAGAGTTATTAATGAAGCTGGTGATGATGAATCAAAACAGATCGACAGACTGTATCAGATTTTATTTTCTCGTAATGCTTCCGATACCGAAAAAGAAACCTTGCAAAGTTTTCTAGACGAACACGAAAAAGTCATCAAGAAGAAAGCAGCCGAAGGCGGCAAGTTTGCTGTGAGTGAGCCCGTGGGCGTGAAAGAAACCGACAAACTGGATCCGGTACGCGCTTCCGCTTTGGTGGATTTGGTACATGCAGTAGCGAATTCCAATGAATTTATCTACCGATTCTAATGACAATTAATTACTTGAATAGGAAAAATGTTTTATGAAAAATCAATCGCGTAGAGATTTTTTACTTAACACCGGTTACGGCGTAAGCGGTTTAGCCTTAAGTGGCCTGGCATCCGGTATTTTGCCGGGTGGCGGTTTTTTCAATAGCGCCATGGCTTCTGAATTGGCCGGTGACGCACTGGTTGACCCATTAGCGCCAAAACAGCCGCACTTTCCAGCCAAAGTTAAATCGGTTATCTGGTTGCATATGGATGGTGCCCCCAGCACGATAGATTTATACGATTACAAACCGCAATTGGTAAAAATGCATGGGCAGGAGATACCAAAATCCTTTATGGAAGGGATAAAAGAAGGGGTGCGCGGTGGTACCGGTAAATTGTATGCCACTAATCGTACCTGGAAGCAATATGGCGAAAGTGGTGCCTGGTTTTCAGATTGGCTGCCTAATCTGGCGCAACACGCCGATAAGCTGGCCTTTATCAAATCCAGTGTCACCATAGGCGCCACTCACAATATTTCTATTCTGAAGTTAAACACGGGTGACCTCAATCCGGGGCGGCCATCGTTAGGGGCATGGATCAAATATGCCTTGGGTAGCGCCAACCCGGATTTACCGGCGTATGTGGTGTTATATAACGATAAGAAAGAGCCGACCGGCGGCTCTATCAACTGGAGTTCCGGCTTCTTGCCTGCGGTATACCAAGGTACAGCGTTCCGTCCAGGCGAATCACCAATTCTGTTTTTGGAGCGTCCTGAGTTAACGTCCTCATCGCAGCAACGCGATACGCTGGATTTGCTAAAACGCTTAAATGAAATTGAGGATGCCCGTTATCCCAATGACACCGAACTTCAGGCCCGGCTGCAAGCGTATGAATTGGCGGATCGGATGCAAAAAACTGCGCCTGAAGCCGTTGATCTGAAGAAAGAAACCGAGGCAACTAAAGAGCAATATGGTTTGAATGATGAAGTCAGCAAAAGTTATGGCGAAACCCTGCTAAGAGCCCGGCGTCTGGTAGAACGAGGGGTAAGATTTATTCAGGTGGTTTCCGGGCCTCAGGAAGTCGCAGGCGATAGCCGTAATTGGGATGGACACACCAATTTAGAAGAAAATCACAGCAAACATGCCAGAGCGGTCGATAAACCCATTGCCGGTTTGTTAGCTGATCTTAAAGAGCGGGGCTTGCTGGATACCACGCTAGTGGTCTGGACTTCCGAATTTGGTCGCACCTCCTATGGACAAAGCGGTAATGGCCGCGATCACAATCCTTGGGGTTACACCCAATGGATTGCCGGTGGCGGGGTTAAAGCCGGCACCACTTATGGGGCAACTGATGAAATTGGTTTGCAGGTTGCTGATAAAAGTAAGGCGGTTGATACCTACGATCTCCATGCCACAGTTTTGCAATTGCTGGGATTGGATCATCTGAAGACTACGTTCTTCCACAATGGCCGTTCCGAGCGTCCTACCGTGGTGTATGGCAAAGTCATTAAGGAGCTTTTGGCTTAAGCTGGCAATTTGATGCCGGCGGTGAGACAGGGGCTTTTTCACCCTGTTTTACCGCCGCATACTGTCGTGGTTTACCAGGATTTATAAGATGGTGGTTTCAGCCATTGTCTGACAAGTTTAAATTTAAATATGCTTATGCGAAAGACTAAAAATGTCTTCGGAATTTTTTTTATGTTGATGGTCAGCAGTGTAGTGACTGCCGAAAACAGTTTCGATTTCGAAGAAATGATGAAAGATGTAGAGACGCAAACCCAAAATGTGCAGAATTTTATTTCGGCAAAAGATGCCAATGCCGCGCTTGCTGATGTAAAAAAGCTGGAAGATGAGTTTAAGCTGGTCGAAGGTTTTTTTATCAAGCGGGGCAATGCAGCCGATGCGGTAAGCATCTCCAAGGATTATCTGGAAAAAGTAGCCGCAATTCAGAAATCACTGACTGCCGGCGATTTTGATTCGGCGGCGGCGGTTGCCGGCGATTTCTCCAAACAGTGTCGTGGGGCTTGTCACGATAACTATAAACCCCTTTAAGCGACCAACACTTTAGCGATATGAAAAAAAATTTTCTCAGATATTTATTGCCGATGATGATAGCCATGCCTGCGTTTGCTGCTTTGCAGGAAGGTAATAGTGCACCGGATTTTCAAACTCAGGCGTCCTTAGCAGGCAAAGCCTTTAGTTATTCTTTACAGGATGCCTTAAAAAAAGGCCCGGTTGTGGTTTATTTTTACCCTTCAGCTTATACGGGGGGCTGCAATATCCAAGCCCATAACTTTGCCGTCAATCATGATAAGTTTGTCAGTGCAGGGGCCAGTATAGTCGGTGTTTCGTTGGATAGTATAGATAGGCTCAATGACTTTTCTGCCGATCCCGATTACTGCGCGGGCAAGTTTCCAGTGGCATCCGATGCGGACGGCAAAATAGCAAAAGCTTACGAATTAACAGTGCGGGAGGCAACACCCGGCAAAACTGATAGCCGTGGAGTAGAAATTAATCACGGCTTTGCTGAGCGAACCACTTTTATTATTACCCCGGACGGAAAAATCGCCGCCACGATAGGTGGTATTAAGGCGGATGAAAATGTTGCCAAGACCTTGGAAGTTATTCAGCAACTGACCGGCAAGCCAAAGGCGAACTGAGCATGGCGGTTCATCTGGTCTACGCCCTCAACTATGCGCCGGCAATTTTGCGGCATTACGGTGTGGTTGTCCGTCGGCGTTATGGCCGTTTGGCATCTAGACGCTGGCAGAGAAACTCCTGGCTGGCAGTTGGAACGCTGGCATTGATGGCCTCAGCTAAAACCGGGGTTGCCGAGCAAAATAGTGAGGCGCTGTTGCAACGATTAGGTAACGGTAATCCGGTTGCCGGCAAACATAAATCAGCAGCGGAGCGCTGTCAGGAATGTCACGGCACAGAAGGTCAGAGTGATGACGCCAGGATTCCGAATCACGCCGGACAATATGCCGATTATTTGATTAAACAGCTCAACAATTTCCAATCAGGTGCGCGCCGGTACGACATTATGAATAAAATGGCCGCTGATCTTAGTTCGGAAGATATAGCAGATATTGCCGCTTACTTTGCTGGTCAAAAGCCTATGCATGGCGATGGCAAAGCCGGAAATTCGCAAATTGCCGATTTGTTTGCCAATGGCGATCCCGCAAGAAACATTCCTGCTTGTGTGAGTTGTCACGGTGAAAATGGCAAAGGCAGGCTGGCCAATAATGTGATTTACCCGCTGATAGCCGGTCAGCGTAAGCTGTATTTGCGTCGGCAATTGATCTATTGGAAATTAAGCGAGCGAACCAATAGTCCAGATGGCGTGATGAATCAGGTTGTCCAGGCGCTGACGGATGATGAAATTGATAATTTGTCGGATTATATTTCCGGTTTGTAACAACAGTGTTATTCACGCAGGAGCGGAGTCATCGCTTAAGTTGATGGCGCCGATGTTTCGGTACGGAAGTCTGGTGTAGGACACATCGGTGCTCGGGATCGAGGCTGTCGTACGAATTAATTTACGCATTAATTATGTGTGAATTAGGTGGGAAGCTTTGTCTGCGGTAAACCTGCAATGCCATGTGAGGCAGCTTAGCTAATGAATCAATTAACGAAAGAGATACCTTAATTAAAATCTGATAGAGGGTGACGATGAAGTTTTTAAATTGGCTGCTATACGAAGTCCATCGCTGGTTAGGCATTGCGTTGGCAATATTTATGTTCGTCTGGTTTTTTACCGGATTGGTGATTATGTACGCCACGCCGACGACACAAAGCCGTAGTCAGCAACTGGCACATGCCGAAACTTTAGCGCCGGAGACTGGTTGGCTGAGTTTGGGTGAAGTTTGGGAGAAAAGCACCGAACAACGTAAAGTAGCGGCAGTGGCCCGAAAAGCCAAAGCTGCTGCCGCTGAACCTCCTCGCGCCGATGCCGCCGCCGGTAAACGTAACGACTTGCCGCTTGGTATTGCCGATGCCAGGCTGATTCGCAGTTTAGGCGAGCCGGTGTGGCTGGTAGACGATACCCGCGGTCAGCGTTATGCGCTGTCGGCACTGGACGGCTCACTTCGAGAAACGTCAGTAGAGCAGGCTTTGAAAATTGCCCAAAACTGGTATAAAACCGGCCAAGATGGCGAAACCGTTAAAGTAAATTATTTAGAAACGGTAGAAAATCCGGTGATTTTGCGGAATCAGGAGGCTTTGCGGCCTTTTCATCATATTGAGGTAGGTGATGATGGTCGGGAATTATTAATCTCTTCTCGCACCGGCGAAGTTTTACATGCCTCTACCCGTAGCGATAGGGTATTTTATTGGGCGGGAAACTGGCTGCATTTGTTTAAACCTTTAGAGTCTTTAGGCTGGGGTAGCATACGTCACGATGTGCAGCTTTGGTCAGGTTTTGCCGCCACTATCGCCACCTTGACCGGCTTGATTATTGGCTGGCTACGTTGGCGTCCGGGATATAACGGCAAGAAAACTTATTCGGAAGGGCGTACCCAACCCTATCGCGAAGCTTGGATGAAATGGCATTTCTGGAGTGGCTTATTAGGTGGTACGGTGGCGTTATTCTGGGCTTTTAGTGGCTATATTGACACTAACCCAGGCAAGCTATTTGGGCAGGGTGATTATACTCGCGAGGAACTCAGTCGCTATCTGGGCAATGAATTGCCGGATGTGATGAAAAACTGGCGAGCAGCACCGTTGGATACCGGTAGCAACGATATCGTTGAACTGAACTGGCGGCGCTTAGGTAATGAAGCGATCCTGTTAGCTTATAGCCGAGATGGACAGCGTCTACCGCAAAGTTTGGGTGACAGTGCGACTCAATTTAGTGAGGCTGCGCTATTGGCTGGTGTTGATCGAGTGAGTGAAAACGGCGACATTGCCAGCCAGACGACATTGACCGACTATGATAGCTACTATTACCCCAGGCATCACCAGTCGCAGGTGGAAAAACCGTTGCCGGTGGTATTGGTTCAACTGGCCGATGCAGATGGCACCCGAATTTATCTGGATCCACAGGACGGAAAGCTGATCAGCAAGTTGGATCAAAGCCGTCGGGTATTCCGTTGGCTATTTTCCGGTTTACATCACTGGGATTTCGGTTGGTTGTATTACCGGCCTATCTGGGATGTCTGGATGTTAACCTGGGTTGGCTTTGGTTTGGTGCTGGGCGGAACTTCGCTCGTGGTTGGCTGGCGGCGCTTGAAAAAAACCTTTGCCCCCAAAAAACGCAAAGTTCGTCAATTGCAGCCGGATGGTGAGTTGGCGATTGAGCGGGCAGCGGATTGATAGTTGTTTAAGCTGCAAAACAATGGTGTAGGATGGGTAAGAGCGAAAGAGACTTGTTAAAGCACGAAGTGAAACTCGTCTTTGTATGTCCAAGTAATTGGTTTCAATAGCATTCTTCCCGTCCTGCGCTGAATAGTTAGCAAAATTTTTAATTGGAGAAAAGCAATGGGTTTTAGTATTCCTCATTTATTAGTTGTATTAGCAATAGTTATCTTAGTGTTTGGCACTAAACGCTTAAAAACAGTCGGCGCTGATTTGGGTGATGCCATCAAGGGTTTTCGAAAAGCCGTAAAAGAGGGTGAGGAAAGTCAGCAAAATGTGGAGTTATTGGAAGGTGCAGTTATTGCTGAAAAATCTAAAGGCTGATTATCTTTATGTTTGAAGTCGGCTTTTCAGAAATATTGATGGTTGGGCTGGTTGGTCTATTGGTCATCGGCCCGGAAAGATTACCGAAAGTGGCGCGTATTGCCGGGTTATGGCTAGGTAAAGCGCAACGCAAGGCGGAAACAATCAAAGCGGAGATCAATGCCGAACTGTACGCCGAAGAATTTCGGCAACTCCAGCAAAAAGTATTGCAGGATCAAGAAGCGGCATTGCTAGACATTAATTCAGCTGCTGAAGCGCTGTTGGAAACTAAATCGGAATTGCCGAGGGTAGTCGATAAGCCCTAACTATTCCACAGCGGACTTCGGCATGTGTTAGAATTTAACCATGCAGGAGTTAGAAACATTTAAACTGATCGAACGCATCAGTTCATTATTGCGGTCTGAAGAGCGAAGAAAATACGCGGCTATTGGTTTACAACCGGTACACGGGCAGGTGCTTGAGTATCTGGCTAAGTGTAACAAATACAGTAACACCCACGCGGCGGTTGCAGAATATTTAGGTTTGACAAAAGGCACGGTCTCGCAGACTATCCAGATTCTGGAAAGAAAGCATTATCTTGATAAAACCACCGACAGTATTGATGGTCGGGTAGTGCATTTAAGTTTAACAGAATCAGGAAAGCAGTTGATTGATGAACTTAAACCGCTGGATATTTTCAAACATGCGGAGAGTAAAATCAGCCGGCAGGAATTTGATACCATAGGGCAGGCACTCTTTACCACATTGGGCGTTTTGCAAAAGGTTAATCACTCCAAAAGCTTTGGGCTTTGTAGTTCATGCCGGCATTTTTCCGTTGAGGAAAATCATTATCAGTGCGGTTTGACTCAGCAACCTTTAGATCGTGAGGATACGGAAAAAATTTGCCGTGATCATGCGCCTGTTCCCAATCCATTTATAGACGAAGAGTAATCATCATGATTGATCCAAAATCATTCGATAATATCGCTGACCGTATTGCAAATGCTATTCCGCCGGGGTTAAATCATTTTAAAGATGATGTAGAGAAAAATTTGCATGCCCTGTTGCAAAGTACGCTATCCAAGCTTGATTTGGTGAGCCGCGAAGAGTTTGAAGTGCAAAAAGCGGTGTTGGCTAAAACTCGAAGCAAATTAGAAGACCTGGAAAAACGGGTCGCAGAGTTGGAACAGCAGGTACTGCAAGACTAAAAATCCAATGTCGTTGGCCGTTGTCTACAACGGCTTGCCGACGTTGAATCATTCCGAAAACCGGTGGCTTTTCAGTTGCCAACGTGCCTCGTCGGGGTGTACCTTTCAGTGGAAAGGGTCAGTTCTCGCAATCCAAGATTTAAATATTGGATTGCGAGATCAACATTTATATCTCGTCCCCAGGTAAAGGAGGACGATTCGGTACATTTGCCAAAATTGCATCAAAGGTGTATTTGTCAGCACGCTCAGCTCTTGCTTGTAAATATTCCTCAGTAGCAATTGCGGAGACTTTATAATACCGATCACGGTATCATGTTTTCAATTATGGCGCCATATATGGATGCCTTTGTTATTAAGATTCGCCTCTCTTTAATGGTTTGGATGCTCTACAGGGATTGTGCTAGAATCTCTAAGCGAAATTATGCGATGCGATTACCTTACAAAGTTGGATAACCCCATTCTCCCGCTCTCAACTGCGGTTTAACCTTCAAGCCTAAACCTTTGATCGTGACAATTCTAAAAAGACATGCCAAACATCTGAATCGGCTTTTCTCTGCCGTCATAAACTCAGAGTAAGCATAATGTCTCTTGCCGTAGTATACAGCCGGGGACGTTCCGGCATAGCCGCGCCGCTGGTAACAGTAGAAGTACACGTCAGCAACGGCTTGCCGGCGTTGAATATTGTCGGCTTACCGGAAACAGCGGTTAAAGAAAGCAAGGATAGGGTGCGGGGGGCCATTATTAACTCCCATTTTGAGTTCCCTATTCAGAGAATCACAGTTAATCTTGCACCGGCTGATTTACCCAAGGAAGGCGGGCGTTTCGATCTGGCGATTGCGCTGGGGATACTGGCTGCGTCTCGGCAAATTCCCAAAAATCAGCTAGATCAATACGAATGTATCGGTGAGTTGTCGCTAGGCGGCGAATTAAGGACAATTCCGGGGGCGCTGCCGGTTGCCATTCATAGCCGAAATGCCAATAGACAGTTGATTTTACCCGCCGACAGTGCTGCAGAAGCGGCGCTGATTAAAGACGCCCAATTGCTGCCCGCCAAAACACTGCTGGAAGTTTGCGCACATCTCACCGGGCAGCAGCCTATCCTGCCGCCACCAGCGGCAGAAATGTCGCCTCAAGATGATTATGCTATCGATTTTGCCGATGTACATGGTCAGTTTCACGTAAAAAGAGCCATGGAAATTGCGGCAACCGGCGCCCATAATTTATTGATGCTGGGCCCGCCGGGTACTGGAAAATCCATGTTGGCTGCGCGATTGCCGACCATTTTGCCTGAACTTACCGAGCAACAAGCCCAGGAAACTGCAGCGATTGCATCCATCAGCGATTATGGCCTGACCTTTGGCCGCTGGCGGCAGCCGCCGTTTCGCGCCCCGCATCATACTGCCTCAGCTGCCGCCTTGGTGGGTGGCGGCAGTAATCCTAAACCCGGCGAAATCTCCTTATCCCACAATGGCGCGTTATTTTTGGATGAGTTGCCGGAGTTTGACCGCAAAGTACTGGAAGTATTGCGCGAACCCTTGGAAACCGGGCATATCACCATTTCCCGCGCCAATCGACAGGCCGATTTTCCAGCCAATTTTCAATTGATTGCCGCAATGAACCCTTGCCCTTGCGGCTATCTGGGCGATGCCTCTGGTCGCTGTCATTGCACCTCGGAACAAGTAGCACGCTATCGAGCCAGGATTTCCGGGCCCTTGCTGGATAGGATCGATATGCATCTGGATGTACCCAGGGTGCCGCTGGAGGTATTGCGTAAAGGTTCGATTAATGGCGAAGAGCGTAGCGAAATCATTCGGGCGCGGGTGGTGGCTGCCAGGCAAATCGCTTTTGCCCGGCATGGTAAAACCAATGCGACTATGACGGCGACAGATGTTAAACGTTTTTGCAGCTTGTCGGAAGCGGGGCATCAACTGCTGGAACAAGCCATGGAAAAATTTGGCTTATCGCATCGCGCTTATCATCGCATTTTAAAACTGGCGCGCACCATTGCCGATTTGGCCGGCTCGGAAACGATAGAAATTTCGCATTTAAGTGAGGCGATTAGTTATCGTAAGCTTGATCGGGTTATTCGTAACTCTTGAATTGTGGATGGTTACTGCCTTGCTTTAGTATTTGGGTACAGAATGGGCAATGCAGGCACACTGACCAAAATCTGCTTAATGCCATCCGGTTTTGTGTGATAATTCCCGGCTTTTGTGGGGCTAATCTCACACTATAACAATAATTAGAGGGTATTATCGATGTGCTGGAGTGGAGAAGCGTCAGGTGTTTTGGCCGCCGCGGGATTAACAACTGCGGTTTATGTAGCTTATAAGGGTGAATCCAAAGAGCTTTGGTTGCCGTTGACCTATTTTGCGTTGATGGAGCTGTTACAGGCTTTGACCTACGTGTATATCAATCTATGCGACAACCCAAATAATCAGGTGCTGACGTTGCTAGGCTATCTGCACATAGCCTTCCAGCCGTTTTTTGTGAATATGGTGGCAATGTACTTTATTCCAGAAAGCGTCAAGCTTAAAATAAGAACGACCGTTTATACCTTATGTGCAATCAGTACTCTTGCCATGCTGATTAAAATGTATCCGTTTATTTGGGCCGGCAACTGCGTTGAAGGTGTGGAAGGTTTTTGCGGACTGCAGACTTGTTCGGTTTCCGGGGATTGGCATATTGCCTGGAAAATGCCTTTGAATGGCTTGATGTCTAATCCAGTTAGTTGGTTGTTCGGTTTTAATTGGGGCCTACATGCGTTTTCATATATTCTGGCTTCGTTTGTTTTGCCGATTATTTATGGTTCCTGGCGATTTGTAGCGTTTCATTATCTGATTGGCCCTTGGATTTCCGATGTCACCACCAATGATCCTAATGAATATTGTGCAGTTTGGTGTCTATTTTCCATTGCGCTATGCGTATCAGTGATAAAAACCCCAATCAGGAAATACCTGCATGTCAGAAAATGGCCTTTTTACCATCAAGAAGTTGGCGATAGCCTATAGAAATACTTATGAGTTTGACAAAACACGCGATTATTGAAGCTTTCCTGTTTCGGCACGCCTGCAAGGTGTTCGATGCCGGTAAGCACATCAGCGAGGATGATTTTAACTTTATTTTGGAAACGGCGCGCTTATCGCCTAGTTCCTTCGGCATTGAGCCCTGGAAGTTTTTGGTGGTGCAAAACGCCGGTTTGCGGGAAAGCTTAAAATTGCATTGCTGGGGCGGGCAGAAACAATTGCCTAGCGCCAGTCATGTGATAGTTACTCTGCATCGCAAAAGTGGATTCATGCGTTATGACAGCGAGTTTGTGCAAAATTTTATGCGGCAGATTCAACATTTTCCTGAAGAGGCCTGTGTTGCGCGTACCACCGTGCTGGAAAAATTCCAAAAACAAGATTTTGCCTTGCTGGAATCAGAACGGGCCATTGGTGATTGGGCGGCAAAACAAACTTATCTGCCGTTGGCTAATATGATGACGGCTGCGGCCTTGATCGGGATTGATTCCTGTCCGATAGAAGGCTTTGATAAATCGGCTTTGGAGCAGGTGCTGGCTCAAGAGCTGGCTGTTGATCTGGAAAATTGGGGTGTAGCCTATTTGGTCGCATTCGGTTACCGTGCCGGCGAACCGGCACGGCCCAAAACCAGGCAAGCGTTGGAATCCGTGGTGGAGTGGTTTAATTAACCGCCGTTGCCAGGATAATTTGTTACCATTCAGCGTAAATAGAAGCACTGCATAGGATGTGCCTCCGTTAGGAGGCGCATCAATCGCGAAAGATGCGCTTCACGCTGTTCAGCGCATCCTATAATACCTTTTGACAGGCTAAAATAAGCTGAATCGTTACGATAATTCTTCGCGCAAGCGCCGGTAAATGCCACCAAAGCTGCCATTGCTCATCAGTACGACATGGCATAATCCGCCGGTCTCGGCTTTAATGGTATCGATAATACTGTCCACGCTGTTACAGAGCTGAATATTTTTGCCATATTGCAGCAATCGGCTTAAATCCCAGCCCAAATTATCCGGTTGATAGATGATGGCGGCATCGGCTTCCGCCAAAGATTCAGCCAAGGATTGGGTATGAACATCCAGACGCATGGTATTGGAACGCGGTTCGACAATCGCGAGAATTTTTGTCTTGCCGACTTGTTGACGCAAGCCATCCAGCGTGGTTTTAATCGCGGTAGGATGATGAGCAAAGTCATCATAGACGGTAATGCCATTGTGGCTGACAATCACTTCCATGCGGCGCTTAACGTTCTGGAAGCTGTGTAGCGCCGCAATCGCCTGTTCCGGCAAAATGCCGATATGCCGGGCAGCGGCGATGGCCGATAGGGCGTTGAAGACATTATGTCGGCCAGTTAAAGACCAGACGACTGAGCCGTGTGTTTGTCCGGCAAAAACCACAGCAAATTCGCTGCCGTCCGCTTTGAGTAATTGTGCCTGCCACTCGGCAGCTTCGTCTATCGCCGTTTTTACTACCGGCGTCCAACAGCCCATAGCAATAACCTCCGCGACATACTGCTCGCCGGCCGGGGTAATAATTTGGCCATTGCTGGGTATCGTGCGCACAAAATGGTGAAATTGTTTTTTGATGGCGTCCAGGTTTTCAAAAATATCGGCGTGATCATATTCCAAATTGTTGATAATTGCCGTGCGTGGCCGGTAATGCACAAATTTAGAACGTTTGTCGAAGAAGGCGCAATCGTACTCATCCGCTTCAATCACAAAAAAGTCCGACTCGCCTAGTCGCGCGGAAATGCCGAAATTTAGGGGTATACCACCTATCAGAAAACCCGGTTTGAAGTTCATGTACTCCAATATCCAGCTTAACATACTGGTGGTGGTGGTTTTACCATGAGTGCCGGCAACGGCCAGCACCCAACGATCATGCAGAACATGTTCCGCCAGCCATTGTGGGCCGGATGTGTAGCGTAGCCCCCGATTCAGCACAGCCTCCACTTCCGGGTTGCCGCGCGATAAGGCATTGCCGATGACGACCAGATCCGGTTTGTCGTCAAGATTTTCAGCTCGGTAGCCGTTCATCAACCTTATACCTTGTTGTTCCAATTGGGTACTCATCGGCGGATAAACGTTTTGGTCGGAACCGCTGACGGTATAGCCCAATTCACGCGCGATCAGCGCCAAACCGCCCATGAATGTGCCGCAAATACCAAGGATATGAATGTGTAAAGGTTTAGGTTGAACTATAGATATAATTGTCATCCGATTGCTTTCTTGCGTTTAGGTTTAAGTTGCGTTGAAATAGCAACATTCAGTTCCACATCATCTACTAATGAGCGAAAAAAACAAAATTTTAGTTGAGGCTACACCCTATTTTATTGAGGCGCAATCGTCGCCTGAACAAAATCGGTACGTATTTGCTTATACTGTGACGATTACCAATGTCGGTTTATTAGCCGCCCGGCTAATGACGCGGCACTGGTTGATCACCGATGGCAATGGCAAAATTCAGGAAGTCAATGGCGAAGGCGTGGTGGGTGAGCATCCTTATTTAACGCCCGGCGATTCATTCCGCTATACCAGTGCGGCAATGATTGAAACACCGGTGGGGGTGATGCAGGGTAAATATCAAATGCTGTCCGATAATGGCGAAAGCTTTAAGGCCTTTATTCCAAAGTTCACTTTATCAATCCCCAGAATTTTACACTGATGGCGATATATGCAATTGGCGATATTCAGGGTTGTTATGATCAACTGCGCCGTTTACTGGATGAAATAAAATTTACACCGGCTAATGATCAGCTATGGTTGGTTGGCGATTTAGTGAACCGTGGCCCCAAGTCTTTGGAGACTTTGCGCTTTGTGAAAAGTTTGGGTGCGTCTGCCGTCACCGTGTTAGGCAATCATGACCTGCATTTAATTGCTACCGTGGTGTCCTTAGGTAAATCGGGTAAAAAAGATACCTTGGCGGCCATTATGCGCGCCCATGATTGTGATGAATTGATCCATTGGCTGCGGCATCAGCGGTTGTTTTATCACAACGAGCAATACTGTATGCTTCATGCCGGCTTGCCGCCGCAATGGGATTTTGAACTGACTCGGCAAATGGCGCAGGAAACTGAAGCCGCCATTCAGGGGCCTGACTACATTCGCTTTTTCAGATCGATGTACGGCAATAAACCCAGCGTCTGGTGCGACAATTTAACCAAATCAGAACGTATGCGGTTTGCGATTAACTGTTTTACCCGGCTGCGGTATTGCACCGCTGAAGGCATACTGGATTTTTCGCAAAAAGGCGCCCCCGGCAGTCAACCGGAAAACCTGCTGCCCTGGTATGCGGTGCCGGGCCGGAAAAGTCTGAACATGCGAATTATTTTTGGACATTGGTCAACATTGGGTTTTTATCAGGCTCATAATTGCTATTCCATCGATACCGGTTGTTTGTGGGGGGGGCAGTTAACGGCGTTAAGGTTAGAAGACATTCCGCAACGTTTCAGCATTGATTGCCCATCGATACAGAATCCGTTAAGTTTTGATTAAGCCTTGAGGTAAGTGTTATGAATAAGCAAACCAAACTTCGTTGGGGTATCCTCGGTGCGGCACGGATTAATGAACGTCTATTGCCGGCCATTGTTAGTGCCGGCAATGCTGAACTGGCGGCCATTGCCAGTAGGCGACCTGGTTCTGCTGCAGAAACGCTGGATAAATACGCGCCCGGGCTGTCAGAGGTCAGTGTCTATGACGACCTTGAAGCTTTACTGCACGACCAACACGTGCAGGCCGTCTATTTGCCGATGGCGAATCATGAACATGCTAAATGGGCGTTACAGGCCATCGCCCAAAAAAAACATGTGTTATGCGAAAAACCAATGGCGCTGACGGTAGCCGATATTGACGCGATAACGGCGGCTGCCAAGCAGCACAACGTCACGGTGATGGAAGGCTTTATGTATCGCTTCCATCCACAGCATCTGCGTGTATTGGAGCTGATAAACTCAGGATTGATTGGGGAAATACGTTCGGTACGCGCCAGTTACTCGTTTATGATGCGGCCAGCCCGCTTATACCGCTTAGCGGAAGATGTGTTGCGGGGCGGCGGGGCAATGTGGGATATCGGCTGTTATGCCATTCATTCCTTACGGCTGTTTTTTCCGCAAATGCCGGTATCGGTCATCGCCATGGGCAAGTATGTAGAAAGTGGTGCGGATGTAGCCGGCAGCGGGGTATTGGATTATGGGGATGGTAAATTTGCCCAGTTCGATTTTAGCTTTGAGCGGGCCAGACGCTGTGAATATGAAATCATCGGTACTCAAGGCGGTATTAAATGCCATGTAGTTTGGCAATTACCGGGCGATACCCCCGTCATTTCCTGGTGGACAGAGGATGGCAGGCAAGGGGAAGAACACTTGCCGCCAGCCAATCATTTTTGCCTGGAAATAGAGCATTTCAGCGATTGTGTGTTGAATGGCAAGCAACCTGCCTTATCGTTGACTGATGCCAGAGACAATTGCCGCATTATCGTTGCGGCGCTACAGTCGGCGGCTGAGGGGCGGCGTGTTGATGTCTAAATTTTGGGGGATGTTGGAATAGGGGGTTGGTGTAAAAAAATTATTATGAGTTGAAAAGTCGGAATGGCATGTTAGTTTTGGTTTTTATTCGTTGTTACAAGCATCTTTTTCGTGTAACAGTTCGATTGAGGCGTATTTCACCGACCTTTACGCCAAGCCATTTACGGAGGAACATCAAAAACGAGCTGAGGAATTATCCATACCGATGTATCCACCAAATAACGGCTCATTGTTAGCCTATACGCATGCTTTTATAGTCGTAATCAGGATCAATACTAATTTTGCCCACCAATTCGCGAATATCTCGTTTTTTTGTTTGCTGATGATGTTTAATGAATTCACTTAAAGCCAGCTCAATCAACTGATGTGGATTTTGCTGACGGGGCTTGCATGGCATGAATGCCATGCAAGAGCCTACACGGACGTATTCACGGCGTCCTTTACCGGAAATTTCGGCAACAAAATCTGAATGGCTGACCCACCCCTACCTTTACCTTGGTTGGAGCTTATAGGCAATCAGGAATAGTTAGCGGCTTAATTATACACTTAATAAAAAATTGCAACATGTATACAAATTCCTTAATACAAATCCACCGGATCAATATCCAACGACCAACGCACCCGTTTAGCTTCCTTGAGTTTGGCTATTGCCGGTAAAACCGCATCTAACAAATTGTGCAGGGCAGGTCGTTTGGCGCTTTGCAGTAGTAATTGGAAACGAAATTGTCCGGCCCGTCTAGCCATTGGCGCGGTAACCGGGCCAAAAACTTGCGTCTCTCCAGAATTAGTTTCGGCAATCAATTTGCACAAAGCCTGTAAAAACAGTTGCGGCGCTAAAGCATCAGCGGCATGAGCCCGAAACAAGGCCTGATGACTATAGGGCGGCAACAATGCCTGGCGGCGCTCTTGCAAGGCCGCTTGGGCAAAGGCGCGATAGCCGCTGTTTAATAAAGTGGCTAACAAGGGGTGCTGGGGCTGGCGGGTTTGTAGTATGACTCTGCCTGGTTTGTCGGCGCGGCCGGCTCTGCCGGCAACTTGAACAATCATTTGCGCCAGTTTTTCACCGGCCCGGTAATCGATACTAAATAAGCCGCTGTCGATATCTAATATCGCTACCAGCGTTACGTTTGGGAAATGATGGCCTTTGGCCAGCATTTGCGTGCCCAGAATAATATCGACTTCACCGCGATTGATGCGGTCTAAATAATTTTCCAGTGTGCCTTTGCGTTGCGTGGTGTCTCTATCGAACCGTACCACTGCCTTATCCGGGAACAAGGCTGTTAAGGTTTGCTCGATACGCTCCGTGCCCATGCCTAAGGCTTGCAGTTCGCCAACGTTACAGGCCGGACATTGCTTGAGCAATGTTTGTTCGTTGCCGCAATGATGACAACGCAACAGCGCGTCGGCGGCGTGGATCACCAGATTGGCATCACAACGCCAACAACGTGCCACCCAGCCGCAACCGTGGCAGATTTGTACCGGCGCAAAGCCACGGCGATTCAAAAACAGCAAAATTTGTTGCTTTTGCGCCAGCGTGGTTTGTATGGCGGTTATCAATTGCTCTGATAATCCCGCTTGCATTTTTTTGTTGCGGATGTCCAATAATTGAAATATCGGCACCACTGCATCACCAGCCCGAGTTGATAAATGCAGTAAGCGGTATCGTTGCCGTTCTACGTTAAACAAGGTTTCCAAAGAAGGCGTTGCCGACCCCAACACCACCGGAATATTTAAGCGCTTGGCTCGTGCTATTGCTACATCCCGAGCTGAAAATCGAAAGCCTTCCTGTTGTTTAAAAGAGCTGTCATGTTCCTCATCAAGTATCAGCAAGCCCGGATTTTGCAATGGGGTAAACAAGGCTGACCGCGTACCCAGCATGATAGACGCACTGCCTTGCTGCATTTTTAGCCAGGCATCAAGTCGTTGCGCATCCGTTAATTTGGAATGAAAGGTGACGATAGGCACGGCAAAGCGTCGCCGAAAACGTTGCTCAAGTTGTGGTGTCAGGGTAATTTCCGGCAATAGCACCATAATTTGCAAGCCTTTTGTCAGCACCGCTGTCATTGCCTGCATGTAGACCTCGGTTTTGCCGCTACCGGTAACGCCTTCTAACAGGGTGACTGAAAAACTTTCTATTCCAGCAATAATGGCGGCAATGGCGGCTTGCTGTTCGGGATTAGCCGGCAATGGCGGCGCTAAAGTCATTTTTTGTGGTGCCAGCGAAAATAGCTGCTCTATAACGATGCCTTTTTCCAGCAGAATTTTCAGTGCTGATTTATAGGGCTTAAGCTCAATAGCGCTGATCGCGCCGCCATGCGCCTGAAATAAGCTTAACAGTGCTTGTTGCTTGGGTGCCCGGACTAGTTGTTCCGGTAGGGTTTCCCGTCCCAGGGGGGTGAGGGTAAATTTTTGTTCCTGCTGCAACTCTGCGGGTTTGCCTTGCCTAAGCGCAACTGGAAACGCGCTGGCCAATACTTCTCCTAAAGGATGATGATAGTAATGGCTAGCCCATTGCAGCAAGGCCATATCCTGGCTGGACAGCAGTGGCGTCACATCCAAAACTTGTTCAACCTGCTTTAAGCGGGCAGGATCTAGTGTTGAACAGTCACGAACAGCAAACAATAAGCCGACTTTACTGCCTTTGCCAAACGGTACCAAAACCCGAATCCCTGGTTTGATACTTTCTAGATGACAATCGGCTGGCGGCAGATAGTCGAATAGTCTATCCAGCGGAACAGCAATGGCTACCTGAAAAATGGTTGTGCTTGATCTCTCATTGTTAGCCATTGTTAGTGATTTAATTTTTATATAGACGTGCTAAGTTGTTTAAGGGCTTTGAGAAATCCAGGTTACCCACAAAGTCTGTGGATAACTTTGTGGATAGCGTTTGAGTATCGTTGCTTAGTACCGGTTTTTGTTACGGATTTGTTAAATTGCACAGATTTGAGTCATCAAAAATAATATATTATTTTCAATTGGTTATGTGTTTGATGGCATCCTGATCAGTCGTGCTGGCATCCCTCTATTGCTGTTCATGCCAATTGCTGAATTTTGTGCATAATCTGTTGTCAAGCTGTATCGTTTGCGGCAAGCCATCCCTTGGCTTTGTTTTATTCTTGGTGTGACCGTAACTATTCAACGTAAATAGATAAACTGGATAGGATGTGCCGACGTCAGGAGGCGCATCAATCGCGAACAGATGTGCTCCACGCTGTCAATCTCCTATAACACATTGGTTTTCAGTCTAAAAAATCACGCTGAATAGTTATGCTTGCATCTAAGCACTTATTACGTTTTTTCGGTATTGACTATTTGCCATAGCGAAAAAACCGCCAACGACAAGAAAGCCAGTAAGGTCCAAGCCGGAATACTTAGTCCCAGCAATGTCCAATCGATCTTGGCGCATTCTCCGGTGCCTGTCAGCATCAATTTTAGGGTGTCAGTCAATGGAAAATGCTGAAATACATACTCAATTCCTGGGGTACATTCCGGCACTTCATCCGGCGGTAAATGCTGCAACCAGACATGACGGGTTGAGACGCTTGCGCCTGCCAAAGCAGCGGTGGCGGCTGAAATAGCATAAGTTTTTTTATTCCGGTTATGAATCGCGGCTATCAGAAACACGATGCCGGTCAACAAAATCAGCAGCCGTTGGGAAATACACAAAGGACAAGGTTCCAGTTCTTCGACAAATTGCAGATAAGCGCCAACTGAAAGTAGTAGTGCGCAAGCGGCAAAACCCAGGAAAAAACAGAGTCGGGGGTTAAATTTTACAAAACTCATTTTCTACGTCTTTTTTGAATGCTCTAATTTCCCGTGAGGGGCCTAAAATCACCAGTATATCGCCTATGCTTAAGCGGCGGTCATATTCTTCAACCACAAAATGCAGCTCATCACTGATTTGTTTATTGACAATACCAATCAGTATCAAGTTGTACCTTGCACTTAATGCCAGTTGGCTGGCATAACTGTTTTGCAGATAGCTGTTTTCCGGCACAACCACTTCGGCTAAATGCAGATCGTGTCTGCCGAATACAGTATGATCAAAAATATCGGTAATATCCGGTCTATTTAATATATCGTGTATTTTGCGTCCGCAAATTTCGTAAGGATCGATAATTTTATTGGCGCCGGCCGCCAACAGCTTTTCGGCTGATTCAGGGCTATCGACAATAGCAATAATGTTGAGTTCCTTATCCAGGGCGCGTGCCGACAGCGTCAGAAAAACATTATCCGAATCTTGCTCGAAGAAACAGAACAAGGTGTCAATATGCGTACCAATACCGATGGATTTCAAATCTTCATCGCTGCGAAAATCAATGTTGACGGTCTCCAAACCGATATTACGCGCCTGTGCAATTTGCTCTGGATTGTCATCTATGATGATCACTTTATAAACTTCTGCATCCAAGCGGCTGACAGCCTCTAATGACAGACGGTTATAACCAAATACCGCGACCTGTTTCATTTGTCTGTCCTGTTTAAAAGTCTATGCTGTTCAACCTGATCTCGAAAGTGATCAATGCTGTATTTTCTGCCGAAAACCACTAGAATATCCTCGTGTCGCAAAATAAACCCAGGTTCTGGATTAAAATAAAAGTGCTGCTGTTTGACAGGATATTTATTTTTATGTTTCAAATGTATCGGATTAGCACTGATTACGCCCAGCAAGGTTAATTTATGCTGTTCTAAACCAAGATCAGTAACTTGCTGATTTTCTAAAGAGGCACCTTCGCTAACCAAAATCGTTTCCATGACAATTTCAGTCTGGTTTTGTAAGATGCCGGAAATGGCCTCAAATGCAACCGGTTGCCCAAGAAACTCTACGGCCAACATGCCGGCAATTTCAAAGGGCCTAATCACATGGTCTGCGCCGGCTTGATAGAGCTTATTAAAGTTTTCATGGCAATTTGCCCTGGAAATAATGCGAATATTTTTATTCAAATGCCGACTGGTCAAAGTAACATAGACATTGGTGACATCATCGCCGGTAATACATAGCACCGTTGTCGCGCCGCGACAAATACCGGCGCTCATCAATACATCATTTTTACTGGCATCATTATGGATTGCCAGAAAATTATGTTTTTTTGCCAGTTCGATATGCTGCTCATTTTTATCGATCACTATAAATTTTTGCTTATCTTTGTTTAGTCTTTTTGCGATTTCTTGGCCTACTCGCCCATAGCCGCAAATGATGATAAAGCTTTTATAATTTTCCAGTTCTGAATAAATACGATTTTCTCTTAATTCCGGCATTTTTTCATTGAATGCTGCAATTAAAATTGAGGTAAAAAACGATAATACCCCTAAACTGGTCAGTATCAACATAATGGCAACTAACCGCCCTCCGGTTGTATAAGGTACAATATCGCCATAACCAACGGTAGCCATGGTGACAATAGCCCAATAAAAAGCATCGAACAAGCTTTTAATTTTGGTATTAGGCTCTGGATTCTCAAATAGAAAAACGGATACGCTGGCAATAAACACCAAAAGACAGGTAAACACCAGTAAAGTTAATAGCTCAAAACGTTTGCTGGATAAAATATCCGAAAACAATTTGGCGCTATTAGAATATCTAAATAATTTGAACAACCTAAAAATAAGAAATATCCGTAGGATGCGTAAAGGACGGTAGCTGGGCAGGATTGCTAACAAGTCTATTATCGCAAATGGCGATAATATATACTCTATTTTTTTAGATATTGATTTTCTAAGTGCGTTAAATATACTAAATTTTATGTTAAGATATTGGGCTCTTTCGTGTTCTTGAATAATGATGAGATGTGTATCAGAATATATCCAGGCTCGCAGTAAATACTCGCAAACGAAGATAACCAGAACGGTGTGCTCCAAATAACCGCCTACAGCTCCAGTTTCGTGTTCAACATCATAGAGTAGAAAAAATATACTCAATACGATCAAACCTATCATCAGCAAATCAAAATATGTCTTAATCTGGCTGCGCGGGTTTTCAAGTAGATTGTAAAAAAACAATTTGCTTTTTTTATAAGTCACCGACGACTTTAAATAATAAGCAGCATAAACGATGAGTTTGGAAAGCATATTGACGTTTACTTCTTAAATTCGATAACTTTATTGGATGGGTTTAGGTTAATTTCGTCTATTACGCAATGAGAATCTGCTTGTAGGACATAGTTAACCGCATCAGCTACATCATTGGCTGTTAAGGCTTGGCAGGGTTGTTTACCGGGTGAAAAGGACAAGGTATCAAAAAAGGCGGTGTCGACCATACCGGGATTAATCAACGATACTCGCACACTGCTTTTTCCACATTCCTCACGTAAAGCTTGGGTAAATCCGCGTAATGCAAATTTGCTTGCGCAATACATAGCGCCATTACGGCTACCTTTTAGGGCGGCTTCCGAGCCTATATATATCAGATTACTGTGTGATTTTTGTTTTAATTTCGGCAATAGGGCGCGAGTTAAAAACACCGGTGCGGTGAAATTAACCGTCATCAATCTTTCAATCTGCGGATATGAAAACTGCTCAAAACCGCCAAATTGTCCATAGCCTGCGGCAAAAATTACCGCATCCAATGCCGGAAAGTCGTTTTGTAATTGTTTAGCCATCGGTGGAATATCGGCTAGTTTAGACAGATCTAATTGGATAGCAACAAAGCCTGGATGGCTTTGCCTAAATTGGGAAATATCTCTTGATAAACCAAGTACCTGATGACCGGCTGACAGCAATTGTTTTGCTATGGCTCTGCCGATTCCTGAACTGGCTCCGCTAACCAATACTGTGCGTTTTGCAGGGTTAGACATATTTTATACGTTGCATGGAAAAAACCGGGATGGCGGAATAAATTTCAGTAGGCGCTCTGTACATGTCGATAGCATCTCCTGCTCCAGTTCGGTTTGATAGGACGCCATGCCGCCAGCAATGTGTATGGGGCCGGCAAATAGTTTTTCATCGGGATAAAGTTTGTGAATTTTTTTGAAATATTGTTCAGGTAACCTGAATCCACCAATACTTACCGAGTGTATCGCATCGGCATCAATTTTCGTAAAGACTTGCTCAAACAACTCTTGATAAAGTTGCTTATAATTGTGCTGATAAATCAATGGGTCAAAACGTAAACCGATAGGCCAACCTTGTTGCTGCAATTTTGCGGCAGCTTCAATACGTTTGTCGATAGTAGGCGCTTTGGCTTCTACTTTTGCAGCGATTGCCGCAGGAGACAAACTAAAGGCTACCACGCAATGCGGTACCACTTGGCGATTTAATAAGCGTCTAATCTGGGTGCTTTTGGTGCGCAGTTCCAGCCAAGCATTCGGCAGTTCGGCAAAAACCGGTAAAAATTGCTCAACAAAACCTGTAATCGGCTCAAAAGCTAGACTGTCACAGTCATAACCGGAAAAGAAAAAAATATCTTGCTCCGGGGTTTCCAAACAGATTGTTCTGATTTGTTGCTGAAAATCTTCAAAATTTACAAATAGCAAATAATTTGCCGACTGATACATACCCTGTAAAAAACAGTAACGGCAATCGTATAGGCAATTCAGCATATGTGAAAAATAGTAGTTACGCTCAAGGCCAATGCCATAGCCGGATGGTGCCGGAAGCACCAGTTTTTGATGCTTTTTAGCTAGAATCAATGCAGGCCGTTGTTTTTGCAGGCGAAAATTTTGTGCTCTGGGGTTGAACACCTCACCATAACGGTCGCACATTACCACCCGCGCTTGCGGAAAACGCTGACGTATCGCTGCGACTCGCGGATAGTGTTGAATGGCGGTCTCTATATATAGCGTGTCTATCATGTTGCTGATGAATTGGGGCAATGGGTTGAAGAGCATTATAATTGACGATAGGTCAAGCTGGCGGTTGCTGATAAAATCTGTTTCTTTTTAGTCACTGCCAAGCATTATGCGTTTAATCAGGGGTCTTCATCATCTTGAACCGTTTCGTGACGGTTGCATCCTGACCATAGGTAATTTCGACGGCTTGCATCTCGGCCATCAGTTGGTCATTGAAAAATTGGCTGAACACGGTAAACGCTTAAAGTTGCCAACAGTGGCGATGGTGTTTGAGCCGCAGCCCCTAGAGTTTTTTCTCGGTGATCATGCGCCTTCGCGACTGACGCGGTTACGCGAGAAAGCTATCCAATTTGCCAAACTGCCGATTGATGCCTTATTAGTTTTACCTTTTAACAATATCCTGGCCGATTATGACGCAGAGCAGTTCATCACCGATATTCTGATCAAACATTTGCATGTTAAACATTTGGTGATAGGTGATGATTTCCACTTTGGTAAATCCCGGCGCGGTAATTTTGCCTTGTTGCAAAGTAGAGGTGCAGAATTAGGCTTTGCGGTTGAAAACACCAGCTCATTTGAATTGGCTGGACAACGCATCAGCAGCACCTTGATACGGGATGCTTTGCAAGATGGTCGCCTTACTGAAGCCCGCAACATGTTGGGTCGGGATTATTCAATCTGTGGGCGGGTGGCGCACGGCGATAAGCGTGGACGAGAATTAGGCTTCCCTACCGCTAATGTGCAGATGTTCCGCAAAAATACGCCGGTCGCCGGTGTTTTTGCTGTCACCATGACTGGTCTAGACGGTAAGGAATATCAAGGTGTGGCCAATGTCGGTGCCCGCCCTAGCGTAGATGGTGATCATAAACCGGTGCTGGAAACACATCTTTTTAATTTTAGCGGCGAAATTTATGGCCGGTATGTTGAAGTTCATTTTAAAGAGAAAATTCGTGACGAAATCCGCTTTGCATCTCTCTCTGCTTTGCAAACTCAAATCAGAGAAGATGTGTTGATGAGTAAACGAATTTTTGCGCGCTTGAATCTTTAAGGTGAGAGTGAAAATGAGGTCGGCAAAAACATCTGTTTTTATAATCGCTGGGTTAGTAGCTATGCTAACCCAGCGAAAAGCCAAAGTAATAAGGCCGATTCGGCTTATTTTTTAGCCAACTTACCGGCAAGCTGATTAGATAGTTGACCAAATACTGAACCCAAGATAAACGAAATTGAAATAACGAGTAAAGGATTACCCAAAGAAGCGCCTAACAGCACTTCTTGACTTAATTTGTCAGGTGTTTGCAACAAATAAGCAAATGTAGATGAATAACCCAAAACCCCAACAGGAATAACGGCAAATTGCGGAAGTTTTGCGGCAAGACATAACACCACTACTGCAACTGCTACGGTGATAGCGGCAGATACTTCAAAGCCTGGCGTAGCATTTGGGTCAATTTTTAATAATATTAAAGCGGTTATCCAGGCCATAAAAACACCAAAAATCCCGTTGATGATCGTATTGATGACAGCTTCTTGATTTGCGCCCAGTAAAAAGTAAGCCGCCCAGGCGATGGTGGCGGCCCAGATAAAGAATACGCCGGCGGCAGGCCCAATTGCAAAAAAAGTTGCAATACCTGACAGAATTCCAATGCTTAAAGAAAGTGCTGTTAATTTATCCATAATTACCTCTCATTGTTTAACCTCATTAGTATAGTTAATTAGATTTTGCATGAGGTTTACCTACAAAACCTAATATTTGGATTGATTAAAGGCAGTGTGCCATTGAGGAAAGCTAAGCACAATATTCCAATGAAAAGATTTGATGCATCCGCAATCCCTATGGATAAAAAAGACTTAAACTATAAAGCGTATCCCCAAAATTAACTTAAACAAGAACAGCGATGGAGGTCAAAACGGTTGTTGAATTTTAGGGGCTATCATGTCTTTTATCTACACTTTAATCTGAGTTTTATCAAAATATACCGTAAATACATCTTACCATCCATAGCTTAAATAGACGCCAAGCCATTGCAAAAAACTCCGGCACACTTTTACGTAGCCGGATTGAGAGAAGGATAGGAATGTTGCACATACAAGCATTCATCTACAGATTAACCTGAATGGAAAAATTTGAAAATGTGACAACTTGCCGCAGGGTGGATTGGGGGTAAAGTGGTCATAGCTTTTCACATCAGATGTCGAGAGTTGGTCATCAAAAAACGCGGGCCACTCTTTGGCGAAAATGAGTAATGCCAACATAGACGATAGCCCCTAACTTACGACGTAAGGGATATCACACAAAATTTTTTAAAAAAAACGTTAAATAACATAGTTTAATAAAAAAAACGGCGAGATATTCTTAACGCTATGAAATATAAAAATATTTTATTGTGGCATGTGAATTGCTATAAGCAAAGAGGTATTGCTTTGAAAAAACATGTCGCTAGCCATTCTTACTAAGACTTTTAACCTAAACCAGATGGAAACCGTGCGTATTTGTATCTGCACCGTCTCAAAAGCGTAGCCATTCAATCTGAACATGGTTAGATTTTAACCACTCAAATTTAGGAATTAATATGCTATACATTCGAGAATTAAATTTAACCAAGCCATGGCCACTGCTTTGGGGCGGCTTGTTGCTGACGGCCTCCATGGCGGCCAACGCTGCCAGTAATATTGTCACTTCCAACGGCTATACCTATACTTACGATGTGTTGGACACCAATCCGAACAGCACTTACAGCCCATCGGCTTCGCACCTAAATCTTTACGGCACCACCAACCCCAATTTTCAGGGTCTTTACCAGGCATATAACGGCTCGACGGCAGGTCAAATTAACAGCAATGGCGTGATTGCCGGCAATGTCACTTGGCTTAATGCGGCAGGCGTTACTTCGATCTCGGGAGCTACCCAGCAAGGCTTTGTTGGCAGCAGCGCGGTCAATTATTCCTCGCAAATTTCTACCAACGCCTATCAACCCGGCGTTAATGTGACCGGCATCAATTCCAGCGGCGCAATCACTGGCTGGTACGATAATTCAGGCATTAACGGCAATACTTATGGCGTTCCGAGCAGCTATAGCCCAGTCGCTTTCTATTCCAGCTCATACGGCGGCACTTCGCCGACCGACGTGCTCAGCGGGCCGACCGCTCCCACCGGCACACCTAATGTTATTGCCAACCAGGCGGACGGCATCAGTAATAACGGCATCGTGATCGGCACCACCACCTACGCCAATACAGATCAATCCACAACTGCCACGGAGTTTTGGACCTACAATACCGGCAACCACCAGTACAGCCAGTTGCCTAACAGCGGCGAGCCTGCCAACATCGTGTCAGTCAATGCTATCAGCTCCAACGGCGAATATATCGTCGGCACCTACAACACCGGTGCCGTTACGCCCGGACAATACGGAGGCGCACCCATCAACGACGGTTTTGTGCTGAATACCCAGACCGGCCAATATATCGAGCTACCTAACATATCCAGCACGGAGCCAGCGGTACCCTTATGTACCGTTGCCGGCAGTAGTATTGATTGTACCGGCACCAGCGGCATCAATGTATTAACAACTGGCATCGAGACTATCTCAACCACCACCAACCTCTCCGAATTCATTACCAGCAATTACGTCACCGGAGTCAATAATAACGGTACTGTTGTAGGCTATTACAATGACAACGTCGGCAACAATCTCAGTTTTATTTATAATGCTGCCGCCGTGTTAGCCGGAACAACCGGCGCAAACTCTAGCTCTGCCTGGGCTAATAAGGACTTCCAGGATCCTAATGCTACCTTTTATGATGCTTAT
>Ga0316224_1000311_pt1 | contig 72534 bp, 64 predicted proteins | sample TBH18013metaG_FD_206254 | JGI IMG/M metagenome (GOLD analysis project Ga0316224, IMG submission 206254) | Freshwater microbial communities from Trout Bog Lake, Wisconsin, USA - TBH18013 | ecosystem: Environmental > Aquatic > Freshwater > Lake > Hypolimnion/Profundal zone | place: USA: Wisconsin... | reverse complement strand
GCAGAGGATCGTAAAGGTGCGCCACTTCCTCGTCGGTACGATCAATCGCCAACGTATATTGAATCAAATCATTCGTGCCAATTGACAGAAAATCCAGCTTTTTGAGGAACACATTGAGCGCTAGCGCTGCAGAAGGAATTTCAACCATGCCGCCGACGGGTATGCTGTGATTAAAGGGAATACCTTCCGCTTCCAGCCCCTGTTTGACGTTGTCAATGAATTGCAGCGTTTGATTGATTTCCGCAGCCCCGGACAGCATGGGTATTAATATTTTTAGATTGCCATAGTGCGAAGCACGCAGGAGCGCGCGCAACTGGGTGCGGAACAGCTTCGGTTCGGCCAGACAAAAACGGATAGCTCGCAAGCCCAGCGCCGGATTACTTGCCACGCGTTGCGCACCACGCAGCTGCTTGTCTGCCCCGAGATCAAAGGTGCGTATGGTAACCGGCAATCCCTCCATACCTTCCGCCACCGACTTATAGGCTTCAAATTGCTCTTCCTCGTCAGGCAAAATATCACGGTTGAGAAATAAAAACTCACTGCGGAAAAGACCTATTCCGGTCGCGCCATTTTCCTTGACTTCCACCAAGTCGTGCGGCATCTCGATGTTGGATTGCAACTCGATAGCCGTGCCATCCAGAGTACTGGCAAGCATGGCTTTGAGCCGTTTAAGTTTTTTCCGTTCCAGCCCAAACTGGTCCTGACGCAAGCGATAATCGGCAAGAATTTGCTTGTCCGGATTAACGATGACGACGCCCTGCTCACCATCAACAATCAGCAAATCATTTTCACGCAGTAACTCACGCGCATGGTGCAGGCCGACAACACAGGGGGTATTTAAACCGCGCGCAATAATGGCCGTGTGCGAAGTCGCGCCGCCCAGATCGGTCAAAATGGCAGAAAATTGGTGGGGCTTGAGTTGAATCAAATCGGCCGGGCTGACATCGTGCGCCACCAGAATCATTTTCGTGTCGTGATGGACAACTGGCGGCACATGGCCGGGCTGGCCGGTGAGTATTTTCAGGACTCGCTCCACCACCTGCACCACATCCGCTTTACGCTCACGCAGGTAAGCGTCCTCAAACTCTTCGAAATGGGCCACCAGGCTATCCATTTGAACCTTGAGCGCCCACTCCGCATTACAATTCTCGCGCTCAATCATCTCGCGGGGAATGCGGCTGATATGTTCGTCATCCAGTATCATCAAATGCAGATCGAGAAACGCGTCGAATTCAGCGGCAGCTTGTACAGGCCGGCTGGCACGCAACGCGGTCAGCTCTTTGCGTGTCGTGGTCAAAGCGTCCTCAAAACGCGCCACCTCTTTAACCAGCATTTCCTTGGGTAATTTGTAGTGAGCAACTTCGAGCGCGGTATGCGAAATAAGATGGGCATGCCCGATGGCGATACCACTTGATACAGCTATGCCGTGCAGAGTAAAGTTCATTCGGGATAACCTATGCGTTGTGCCATTCCCGGCTGCGCGGAAATGATCCATTTCTGTGCGAATGAAATATTCTGGTTCATTACTCGCCTTCTCCAAAATAATCGTTGATTAAAGCGAGTAAAGCATCCATTGCCGCCTGCTCCTGCTCGCCGTCGGTTTCGATTTCGATGGTGCTCCCCTTGGCAGCAGCCAGCATCATCACCCCCATGATGCTTTTAGCATTCACGCGACGTCCCGCGCGTGACATCCACACTTCGCAGGGAAATTTCGAAGCGGTTTGAGTGAGTTTGGCCGAGGCACGCGCATGCAGCCCCAGTTTGTTAATTATGAGCACATCATGTTTTAACATCACAGCTTCCCGAATCTGAATTGATTGAAAGAATGCAATTTCGCCCGCTATCAAACGCTTTTTGTATGACTTCCGGCAGCGACTGACCACTGTAGCAAACAGCCCGAAGCAGCATAGGCAGGTTGACTCCGGCCAACCCCTCTACACGTCCCGGTTGGTATAATTTTCGCGCAACGTTACTTGGAGTGGCACCGAACAGGTCCGACAACAACAACACACCGCCCCCTGTATCCAGTTGCGCAACCAGCGCGAGGCCCTCTGCTTCCTTTTGCCGGGGATCATCATCTGCCAGCACCGTCATTGCTTTGAGATTATCCGGCACGCACCCCATCACGTGCCGCACACAGTCAATCAGGCTTTCACCCAAACTATTATGCGTAATTAATAAAATCCCTACCAATTTCAAATCACTCCCCAAAGACGCGTTATCAGGCAAGCCGCCATCAACAAATTCACCATTAACGCAAAATATCAAGCATGATCAAGGCTCAATCTTTCTGACCGTAGTCTGATCTGTGAATTCTAGCCGTTTCTGCATGCTAGCGGTAAGGTGTACCACACCATCGCTGTCTATCAGCAGTGCCTCGGTTAGATTCATTTTCCGTGCCGCATCTCGCCAGCCAGTCTTACCGGCTATAAAAAGCGGCTTGGAAGGACCATCCGACAAAGTGCCGGCGCGTTGCCCGTGAGTCAATATTGTCACCGCTTGCACGCCTTGTGCTGGTTGCCCGGTGCGCGGATCAATCAGATGGCAATACCGTTTGCCACCCACTTCGAAAAAGCGCTGATAATCGCCTGATGTACCAATTGCCTCGCCGTCATGCAACTCCATTGTAGCAATCGGGCTCGGTTTGCGGGGATGTTGAATACCAATTCGCCATGCCCGATCACCATGCTGCCCCATCGCCAGCACATTGCCGCCAATGTTAATTAAAGCATTGTGAATTCCCTGTTGCTCAAGCAATTCCGATGCCCGATCCAATGCATATCCCTTGGCATACCCGCCGAGATCGAGAAATACAGCTTTGTTTCGACTTGCTACCAACTCTCCTTTCCCGTCGGGGGCAGGAGAAAAAACCAGATCACTCATCTGCGGTTTTGCTGCAACCAGTTTGGCGACTTGCTTTTCATCCGGCAACACCGCCTTAAACTCATCGGCATGAAAACCCCATAACTTAATCAATCCACCGATGGACGGATTGAACAATCCATCGGATTGAGCGGAGAGATGCGCCGCATCTTTCAGCATGACGGCCACTTCCGGTGTCACCTCGCGACTCTCGCCTCCGGCAAAGGCCGCATTCAAATCGCTTAATGCGCTCGGCTTCCAGGCATGCAGAAGATCGTGTAAACGCTGAAACTCCTGCATCACTGAAGCGACCGCTTTCTTCGCTTTCCCTTCATCCTCGCCATACACACTGACTTCCACCAGCGTGCCAAACACGTAACCCTGTTCTTCATAGGTGGGCAACTCTTTTTTGCCGCAGGCAACGAGAGACAAGGTGGTGAAGAGTATCAGAAGACGGTATAGCATGTTCACTACTGCAAAACTTCGAGTTCAAGCGCCGCCGCCAAAAGTGCCAATCTTGCCACCACCCCGTAGGAATAGAAGCGGTTGGGGATGTCATCCGGTTCGAAATCAGGATTCGGGAGCGAGCAACACTCCTCAAATGCGAGGGGTTCGAAGTGCATCCCGGGCGCATTAAGATTTTCATCGATGCCCCGACCGGTATGCACACGGTAAAAGCCACCGACCACGTAGCGGTCTATCATGTACACCACCGGCTCGGCCACGGCTTCGTTAATATTTTCGAAGGTATAGACTCCCTCCTGCACCAGCACTTCGCTGACTTCAAGCCCATCCTTGACAACTGCCATTTTGTTGCGCTGCTTGCGGTTCAGATGTTGCACTTCACTGGCATCCTTCACTGACATGATACCCATTCCGTAGGTTCCGGCATCTGCCTTGACGATGACAAAGGGAGCTTCCTTAACACCATATTCGGTATATTTGGCACGCGTTTTTTGCAAGATAGCTTCCACCTGCGAAGCAAGACAATCCTCACCGCTACGCTGCTGAAAGTCAATCTTGCCGCACGTGGCAAAATAAGGGTTAATCAGCCATGGGTCGATATTCAACAAAGCAGCAAATTCATCCGCCACACGGTCGTAGGCAGCAAAATGCTGGGATTTGCGGCGCGTCGTCCAGCCCGCCCCCAGTGGCGGAAGCACGGTCTGCTCCAGACGCTGCAAAACATCAGGCACGCCGGCGGAAAGATCGTTGTTAAGCAAAATCACACAGGGATCAAAATCATCCAGTGCCAGGCGATTACCCTGGCGCTGCAATGGTTCCAGCACGAGCGAACTACCATTGGGCAATTGCAGCGTGGTGGATTGCGTGATCTCCGGTAACAAACTGCCAATGCGAACTTTCATTCCGGCCTGTTTGAGTATTAAAGCGAGCTGCGCGACATTCTGTAAATAAAATTGATTCCGCGTGTGATTCTCCGGCACCAGCAAAATACCGCGCGCCTCGGGACACACTTTTTCGACTGCGGTTTGTACCGCCTGCACGCACAGCGGCAGAAACACCGGATTAAGATTGTTAAAGCCGCCGGGAAACAGGTTGGTATCGACCGGTGCAAGCTTAAAACCGGAATTACGCAGATCGACTGAAGAATAAAACGGCGGCGTATGTTCCTGCCATTTTGTGCGAAACCAGTGCTCAATAATTGGCTGTGCGTTAAGAATGCGACGCTCAAGGTCGAGCAGGGGACCTTTAAGGGCCGTTGCGAGATGGGGAACCATATTGCCTTGTATTTTAATTAACTCGGTACATTCTAGCTGAAAAGTGCGGGTTAAATCATCTTCTCAGATTAAACCGACTACATGTTCAGCCTGATGGCGGCTCAAGTGGTAGAATGCGCGCCTTAATTTTAAAGTGTCTTTTATGCTTTCCACCGCTAATATCACCATACAGTTCGGCGCCAAGCCGTTATTCGAAAATGTTTCCGTAAAATTCGGCGACGGTAATCGCTACGGCCTCATCGGCGCAAACGGCTGCGGCAAAACCACGTTCATGAAAATTCTGGGGGGGGATCTTGAACAATCTTCCGGCAATGTCATGATTGACAAGGGCGAGCGCCTGGGTAAATTGCGGCAAGATCAATTCGCTTACGAAGACACCCGCGTGCTGGATGTGGTCATGATGGGACACACAGAAATGTGGGAGGTGATGTCAGAGCGTGATGCAATTTATGCCAACCCGGATGCTTCCGAAGAAGACTACATGCATGCAGCCAATCTGGAAGCCAAATTTGCTGAATTCGATGGCTACACGGCCGAGGCTCGTGCCGGTGAATTGTTGAACGGCGTGGGTATTGCGCAGGAATTGCATGCTGGTCCGATGCGTGAAGTGGCACCCGGTTTTAAGTTGCGCGTGCTACTGGCACAGGCATTATTCTCCGATCCTGAAATTTTATTGCTCGACGAACCGACCAACAACCTCGACATCAACACCATACGCTGGCTGGAAGATATTCTCAACGCGCGCAACAGCACCATGGTGATCATTTCGCATGACCGCCACTTCCTGAACAGCGTGTGCACTCACATGGCCGATCTGGATTTTGGCAAGATCACTGTTTACCCGGGCAACTATAACGATTATATGCTGGCATCAACCCAGGCGCGTGAGCAGCAGTCGTCGGACAATGCCAAAGCCAAGGAAAAGGTTGCCGAGCTGAAAGCCTTCGTGGCGCGCTTCTCGGCGAATGCCTCCAAGGCCAAACAGGCCACTTCGCGCGCGCGCCAGATTGACAAGATCAAGATCGAAGACATCAAACCTTCCAGCCGCCAGTATCCGTTCATTCGTTTTGAATATGATGAGCGCGAGAAGTTGCACCGCGTTGCGGTAGAAGTGCAGCATCTGAGCAAAGGCTTTGACCGCGTGCTGTATTCCAATGTCAATTTCCGCATTGATGCAGGAGAACGGGTCGCTATTATCGGTCCGAACGGTATCGGCAAGACAACGTTACTCCGCTGCCTGGCGGGTGATCTGACTGCCGACCATGGCACCATCAAATGGGCCGACAAAGCCAAGCTCGGCTACTACGCGCAAGATCATGCCGCCGATTTCGCCGAAGACAACCTCATGATGGACTGGATGACCGATTGGCGCGGGCCGCATGACGACGATCAGGTTGTACGCGGCACTTTGGGACGGCTGCTATTTTCGGGGGATGACGTTAAGAAGAAAGTGAAAGTTCTTTCAGGTGGCGAGAAGGGACGCATGTTATTCGGAAAGCTCATGCTGCAAAAACCCAACGTGCTGTTGATGGATGAACCGACCAACCATATGGACATGGAAGCTATCGAGTCACTCAACACCGCGCTCGATCTGTTTAAAGGTACGCTGATATTCGTGAGTCATGACCGGGAATTTGTTTCATCACTGGCCACCCGAATTATCGAGATTTCTGCCAAGGGCGTAACCGACTACCACGGAACCTATGAAGAGTATTTGCGTAGCCAGGGGATGGTTGCCTGATGGCTTGTCGATCCCGTGCAAGCGACCATCCGGCAATCCAATAGCTTATACCGCTACGCGGAATTGATGAAAGCTTGAATGTGTCCATTCCTTCTGGGGCAATTGGTGTATTCGATTCCGGCGTAGGAGGCCTGTCGGTACTACGCCACATCCGTCATGCCTTACCTACTGAACGCCTGATTTACATTGCGGATTCCGGCCATGTACCTTACGGCGACAAACCCGCCTCTTACATTGAGCAACGTTCTCTCACGCTGACCCGCTTTCTGATTGAACAGGGTGCAGATGCGATCGTCATTGCCTGCAATACCGCAACAGCCGCCGCCGCCGCGACCTTGCGCAGCCATTTTAAACTTCCCATTGTAGCCATGGAACCGGCCATTAAACCTGCCGTAGCCGCCACACGATGCGGCGTGGTAGGTGTGCTGGCAACCGTCGGCACTCTCGAAAGCTCACGCTTTGCCGCACTGCTTGAACGCTATGCCGGAGAAATCAAAATTGTCACCCAAGGCTGTCCCGGCTTGGTCGAATTGGTGGAACAAGGCAATCTCACCGGTAATCAAGCTCGTGAATTGATCTTGCGTTACACCGCACCGTTGCTGGAGCAAGGAGCAGACACGCTGATTCTCGGCTGTACCCATTACCCTTTTCTTGCCCCCCTGATTACCGAAGTCGTGGGGCCTGACATTTCATTAATTGATACCGGTGGAGCAGTTGCAAGGCAACTTCAGCGCCGCATCAAAACCGAACTCCATGGTCGAGTTGCATCCCTGACTGGCAATGCACACTTTTGGACCAGCGGCGAAGCGTTGCAGGCCACTCATATTATGTCCCTTCTTTGGAATCAAAAAATTGAGACACAGCAATTACCTGAACAGTACTTGTAGCTCAATCTGGTAAAATACCCTCAACGCATTATTGGATTCCAGGCATGACTACTCCCCGCCGTTACACTTTAACCATCACCTGCCCTGATCGTTCCGGCATCATCGCCGCCGTCAGCGGTTTAATCTCCCAATACAATGGCTGGATCATTGAAGCGAGCTACCATACGGATCTGGAAGCACAGCGTTTTTTCATGCGGCAGGAAATACTTGCCGACTCTTTGCCTTTCGATCTGGCTGAATTTCATGCGCGGTTTTCCGCACTGGCCTTGGAATTCAATATGGAATGGCGCATCAGCGATTCGGAGCAGAAAAAGCGATTGGTTATTCTGGTAAGCAAGCAGGATCATTGTTTGAACGACTTGCTGCACCGCTGGCGCAGCGGCGAGTTGCAGGTGGATATACCGTGCGTGATCTCCAATCATGAAGATTTACGCAGCTTCGTCGAATGGCACGGCATTCCATTTCACTACGTTTCCATGCCAAGCAATGATGCTCAAGCCAAGGCGACTGCCTTTGAGGAAATCGCGCGTCTGTTCGAACAACTTAAGGGCGACACGCTGGTGCTGGCCCGTTTTATGCAAATCATGCCGCCTTATTTATGCGAACGCTACATGGGGCGCATCATTAATATTCACCACAGTTTTCTACCCTCATTTGTTGGGGCAAAACCCTATCACCAGGCATTCCAGCGCGGCGTGAAACTTATTGGTGCAACTTGCCATTATGTTACCGCCAATCTGGATGCGGGCCCCATCATTGAGCAGGACACCGTGCGCATCGATCACGGCGACAGTGTGGATGACATGGTGCGCTATGGACGCGATATTGAGAAAAATGTGCTGGCACGCGGCCTGCGCTATCACGTGGAAGATCGCGTGCTAGTGTGCGGGAATAAGACGATTGTGTTTAGATAAACCCTACAACCAGCTTCAACGCTACTCAGGTTTAACCGGTGGTCGGCTTAACAAAGCGGCGATTTGTCTTTTGGGCTTGTCTTCGCGGATGATAGGTTGTTCTTCAACCTGAGCCGTAGCCGGAGACGGTTCGTAGGGCCGCAAAAACCAATCTTCTTCCGGAGTGGTTTTTTTGCCGTGTGCAGGGGCAGAAAATCGCGCGGCACGGTGACTCGATGAAGCGTGCGGAATGGGGGTAAAAACTGCCCGCTCACGCGGAAACTGCCGTTTGAGCAATTTCTCGATATCTTTGAGCAATCGCTCTTCTTTGTCATCAACCAGTGACAAGGCTTCACCGCTGGCTCCCGCGCGACCCGTGCGTCCGATACGGTGCACATAGTCTTCGGCATTGGGTGGCAGTTCATAATTAACAACCAATGGTAACTGGTCGATGTCCAGCCCACGGGCAGCCACATCGGTCGCCACGAGGGCAGTAATTTTGCCTTCCTTGAAAGCGTCCAGCGCCTTGATGCGTTCCTGCTGGGTTTTGTCACCGTGAATGGCATCGGAAGGGATACCTTCACGCGCCAGCATTTTTGCAACACTGGCCGCAGTCAGTTTGGTGCGGGTAAACACCAGAACCTGCTTCACGCCCCGCGTGCGAATCTGGTCTGCCAGCACACTGAATTTATTCTCCTGATCCACCAGAAGAACGGATTGCTTGACGTTTTCAGCCGCTGTGTTACGGCGTTCTGCTTCAACCGTAACCGGGTTAACGAGAAAGTCCTGTGCCAGTTTTTTAATGTCGTCGGAAAAGGTGGCCGAAAACAACAACGTCTGCCGCTGTTTGGGCAGTAAGGTCAGGATACGCTTGAGGTCAGGCATGAAACCCATATCCAGCATGCGGTCCGCCTCATCCAGAATCAGCACTTGTACCTGATTGAGCATCAGGTTTTTGCTTTCCACATGATCCAGCAAACGTCCCGGTGTCGCCACCAGAATTTCGATACCCTTCATCAGCTCGGGTTTCTGTGTCTTGATGTCGATGCCGCCATAAACCACGGTCGAGCGCAACTGCACATGCTTTGAATAGGTTTTGACACTTTCCTCAACCTGGATCGCAAGCTCTCGTGTCGGAGCAAGGATCAATGCGCGTATCGGGTGGCGTGCGGGTGAAACGCTGCTACTGGCATGGGGCAACAGCCGTTGCAGCAGAGGCAGGGTAAAAGCAGCCGTCTTGCCGGTACCGGTCTGCGCCATCGCCATCAGATCACGGCTCGCCAATACGTGCGGAATGGCCTGCACCTGAATCGGTGTGGGTTCGGTGTAACCCTCCTCCTCGACAGCTCGCAGAATTTGCGGATCAAGATTAAGGGATGAAAATGTGAGTTTCGTTTCTAAGGAATCTTCCATATGTTCAGTCATTATACTGGAGAGCTGCACTACTTGGATGATTTTGCTTCTATATTAATGCGTCATCACTAAAAAAAGGGCACCTTGCGGTGCCCTTGAAACTGAAGTTTAGGAACTTCAGGGAGGAGTAAATCTTAGTGGTCGTATGCACGCTCACCATGATCAGCAAGATCCAGACCTTCTTCTTGCGCTTCATCGCTTGCACGAATACCAATTGTCTTCTTCAAGATAAACAGGATCACGAAGGCAACAAATCCGGACCAAGCCAGAGTGATGCCGATGTCCCACAATTGAGAGATAATTTGACCCATTGCGTCAAAATCAGCTGTCTTGTTGGCAACATAATCCCACACGCCTTGACCACCGAGTGCCGGGTTAACAAATATGCCGGTACCGAGTGAACCGATGATACCGCCAACGCAGTGCACGCCGAATGTATCCAGAGCATCGTCATATTTCAGCCATACCTTGACTTTGGTCACTGCGAAGAAGCAAATTACTGCAGCCACTGCGCAGACTACTGTTGCACCCATCACGCCGACATAACCTGCAGCCGGAGTAATTGCCACCAGACCTGCAACAATGCCTGAACATACGCCCAACAAGCTTGGCTTGCCTTTGACGAGCCACTCAACCAGTACCCATACACAACCTGCAACTGCCGTGCCGTACAAGGTGTTGAAGAAGGCCAGACCTGCAGCACCGGTTGCTTCCAGAGCAGAACCGGCATTGAAACCAAACCAACCCATCCACAGCAAGCCAGTACCGATTGCAGTCATCATCAAGCTATGAGGAGCCATTGATACTTTGCCAAAACCTTTACGTGGGCCAAGCATCAGTGCAGCAACCAGCGCTGCGATACCCGAGTTGATGTGAACTACGGTACCACCAGCGAAGTCAAGCGCGCCCTTTTGGAAAATGAAACCGGCGTGGCTATTTGCAATATCCCCTGCCTTGGCAGATGTGTAGGCATCGGGACCATCCCAGTACCAGACCATGTGCGAAATTGGCAGGTAGGCAAAGATGAACCAGAGAATGCTGAAAATGATCATTGAGGAGAATTTGAAGCGCTCGGCAAAGCCACCGCAAATCAACGCAACAGTAATTGCAGCAAAGGTCAGTTGGAACATGCAATATACATAGTCAGGAATGTATTGTCCTTTGCTGAAGGTAGCTGCCACTGCGGTAGTCGGATCGTCGCCAGCCATAAACAGCTTGTCGAGCGAACCAATATACGGCGCCAGAGCATTTCCGTCATGGCCGGCAGTGAACGCCGCGCTGTAACCGAAGATCACCCAGAGTACCGAGATCACGCAGAAAATCGAAAAACTCTGCATAACGGTAGACAGTGCGTTCTTGTTACGTACCATACCGGAGTAGAACAGTGCCAGACCGGGAACCGTCATCAGCAGCACAAATGCTGTCGAAGTCATCATCCAGGCTACGTCACCCTTGTTACAGTCAAAGCCCTTGTCACCGCATTTAGGTGCGGGGGCAGCGGCAGCGCCGGCAGCAGCATCAGGAGCAGAGGCAGCACCTGATGCAGGCGCAGCTACGGCAGGAGCTGTCGTGGTTGCGGGAGCAGAAGCAGGAGCATTGTCAGCAAATGCCGGAACAATAAAGCCGCTCAACATGCCCAGCAGCGTAAATGTAGCTATTAGTCTTTTCATGTCATATCTCCTTTACAACGCTTCCACGCCGGTTTCACCGGTGCGGATACGGATGACTTGTTCAATGTCGTGGACAAAAATCTTGCCGTCGCCGATTTTCCCGGTCTGCGCAGACTTCTCGATGGCTTCAAGTACCTGATCCAGCATTTCATCCTTGACTGCGGCTTCCAGCTTGATTTTTGGCAGGAAGTCCACCACGTATTCCGCACCGCGATACAGCTCGGTGTGCCCTTTTTGCCGTCCAAAGCCTTTGACTTCGGTAACGGTGATGCCTTGCACGCCCAGGGCGGAAAGGGCTTCACGTACCTCGTCCAGCTTGAACGGCTTGATGATAGCGGTGACCATTTTCATTTCACTCTCCTTTAAGATGGGCGGGACGCGACGCGCCCCGCTGCTATTAACCGTTGATTAGAACGTGCGGTTGACAGACAGTACTGCAACGCCTTCGCCCAATTTCTTACCCAGAACAACGTAGTTAGGATTCGAGCCAGCATTGGTATTGGTGTAAGTCAATCCAATGGTGGTGCCGCTCAGATCTTTAGCCCAGGAAGAAATATCCTTGGTAACAGCCAGCTTGTAGTCGGTATAGCTCAGGCTAGTTCCATTAACAGTTGCACCCGATCCGCTGAAATTCTGTTTGCCATAGTGACCGATCAATGTGTAACCGGAGTCACCTACTGCATAGTTGGCACTGAGGTCAAAGTAGCTTGTGTCGCTGGTATTAAGAGCACCAAACAGATTGCTCAAGCTATACGAGTACTTGGCTGTAATCCACTTGTAACCGATCAGACCATAAACCTCATTAGTATCGGCAGAGGTGACAGTTCCATAGTTACCTGGATAGTTGTAGCGCAGGAAACCAACGTCATAGCTGAAGTCTGTCGCAAAGGTGTTCCTGAAGCCCAAATAGGTATCAATTTCTGTGCCTGCACTGTTAGGAGTTGATGTGGCAGGACTAGTGCTTTGAGCTAAATTGCTTATCCAGCTGATGCCCGAGCCCCACACTCCAACATAAAATCCACTGGCTGGGGTATAGTCAAAACCACCTTGAATGGTGGGCTTGCCGCCGGTTTGTGTCATACCGCGATAAATATAATTGCTGACTACACCAACGTTGCTGGTAAATACAGGTGCAGGAGCGGCGGCAGGGGCAGCGGCGGCGGCAGGTGCTGCAGCGGCAGCGGCCGGTGCATCGTCAGCCAGAACAGGCATTGCAAACAGTGTTCCCAGAGCAGCTACGAGCAGTTTCTTTTGCATGATGTTTCCTTTCTAGTTAAGTTTAAAACGGGATAACCAATATCCACGACACATCCTTAGCAGTTTCTGTGCCACATTGTTTTTATGCATATAAACAAATAACTAGCATATATACTGCAATTCATTCAAATTGCCGTGCATCATATTCGTGCATGCTCTATTGGCGTTTGCACATATCAGGTGCGCAGTAATGTGCATGGAAAGTTTGTTACACTGTCAGGGTTATCGAATGATCGGAGACCACTATGTTCAACCCAAAATTTTTCGAAGAAATTTCTTCAAAGCTGAGTGAAGCAATAGCAAACAGCCCCGCCAAAGACGTTGAAAAAAATATGCGAGCCTTGCTGGCACAGGGCTTTTCCAAACTGGATTTGGTCACACGGGAAGAGTTTGATGTGCAGGCAGCGGTATTGGCACGCACACGTGAACAGCTCACGGCACTGGAGGCGCGGGTGACAGAGTTGGAAGCACAGCGCAAATAAGGTTAGTGAAACTCGCGAAGCGAGACTCTGCCCCCCTCTCCCTCTGGGGGAGGGCTGGGGAGGGGGAAACGGGCATTACTCGCTTCATTATTCAGGGCAGCACCTTGCCTTGCCCGTTAGTGCCTCATCCACAATTTGAGCGTTACAATCATCCCGCCCTCGCGGGAAGTGCGAGTTTATGAGTCTCGCGGTTCTCTATAGCCGCGCCCTTTCCGGAATGGATGCAGCCCAGGTCACCGTTGAGGTGCATCTCTCCAACGGCTTGCCCAGCTTTACCATTGTCGGACTCCCTGAAGCAGAAGTTAAAGAAAGCAAGGACCGTGTCCGTGCTGCTTTACTCACCTGCCAATTCGAATTTCCCTATAAACATATTACCGTCAACCTTGCCCCCGCCGATTTACCCAAGGAAAGCGGACGCTTTGACCTGCCGATTGCACTTGGGATTCTAGCCGCATCGGGGCAGATACCTGCCGAACGACTGTCCGAATATGAGTTCGCCGGTGAGTTGGCCTTAACCGGCGAATTGCGCCCGATACGCGGTGCTTTGGCTATGACCTATCATGCAGCCAATTGCGGCCGCGCCTTCATGTTGCCTGAGTCCAATGCGGCGGAAGCTGCACTGGTGGAAGACGCCACGGTGTACGCGGCAAAATCGCTGTTGCAAGTGGCGGCACATCTGGCCGGCCGCGAGTTGATGAGCCGTTACATTCCCAATGTGCAACCCACCCCGCCTTGCTATCCCGATATGCGCGAGGTTAAAGGACAGGGACAATCCAAACGTGCGTTGGAAATTGCCGCCGCAGGAGGACACAGCGTATTGATGTCCGGCCCGCCCGGCACCGGGAAATCCATGCTGGCGGCACGATTCCCCGGCATTCTGCCGCAGATGAGTCAAACCGAGGCACTTGAGAGTGCTGCCATGCAATCATTGGGAGGTATGTTCGATGTCAGCCGCTGGAAACAGCGCCCCTATCGTGCGCCGCATCACACTGCTTCAGCCGTGGCTTTGGTCGGAGGGGGGAGCAACCCGCGCCCCGGTGAAATCTCTATGGCAATGCACGGAATTTTATTCTTGGATGAACTTCCGGAGTTTAGCCGTCATGTATTGGAAGTGTTGCGCGAGCCGCTGGAAAGTGGTCGCATCACCATTTCCCGCGCAGCACGCCGCGCCGATTTTCGCGCCCAGTTCCAGTTGGTTGCCGCGATGAACCCCTGTCCCTGCGGTTATTTGGGACATTTCAACGGAAAGTGTCGCTGCACGCCCGACCAAATTGCTCGCTATCGCGGAAAAATCTCCGGCCCCTTGCTGGATCGTATTGACATACAAATTGAAGTGCCCGCTGTGTCGCAGGAAGCCTTGCTCAAACAGGCCGATGGCGAAACCAGCGAAGTCATACAACAACGGGTAGAAGCAGCACGCCAGCGGCAACTTGCCCGGCAGGGCAAACCCAATGCACAACTTAGTGTCACCGAAATTGATGCGCTCTGTGCACCGGATGCGCAGGGCGCCGCTCTGTTACAACAAGTGATTACACGCCTGAATTTATCTGCCCGCGCGTATCATCGGGTGCTCAAAGTCGCGCGTAGCATTGCCGATTTGGCCGGTAGCGAGAATATTCTTACTCCGCACATAGCTGAGGCGGTGCAGTATCGCAGGATGGATAAGAATGGGTAGTCAACAGGTTGGCTTGCTGATTTTATAAGGAGCTCCCCCTCCCTAGCCCTCCCCCGTTGGGAGAGGGAACAAAAAGCCAATTCGCAACAAGGACATGTGGGTTCATTCCCTCTCCCAACGGGGGAGGGTTAGGGAGGGGGCTGTTGGGAACCGCGTCATTTATTTTGAAAAGTTCAAGAGGTCTGAACTCACTACACACAGGTAGCCACAGATCAACTCGCTTTAATTTGCCGCACACACTTTTGGGAGCCTTTATTCCGGTCTCGCCGGAGCCAGAACTTCCCGATTGCCATTACTCTGCATCGGCGTTACCACTCCCGCACGTTCCATTTGCTCAACCAAACGGGCGGCACGGTTGTAGCCTATGCGCAGATGACGCTGCACCAGAGAAATCGAGGCACGGCGCGATTTCACTACAATTTCTACCGCTTGATCATAAAGCACATCGGCTTCAGCATCCGCCCCCCCTTCGAGCTCACCGCCAGCCTCCTGTTCTTCCAGGGAAGTCAGCACCCCTTCAATGTAATTCGGTTCGCCTTGTGATTTGAGATATTCCGCAACGCGATGCACTTCCTGGTCAGATACGAACGCACCATGGACGCGCTGCGGGTAGCCGCTACCCGGCGGCAGATAGAGCATGTCGCCTTGGCCTAATAACGCTTCCGCACCCATTTGATCAAGAATGGTGCGTGAATCTATTTTGCTGGATACCTGAAATGCCACCCGTGTGGGCACGTTCGCCTTGATCAGTCCGGTAATCACATCGACCGAGGGACGCTGCGTTGCCAGCACCAGATGGATGCCGGATGCGCGGGCTTTTTGAGCCAAGCGCGCAATGAGCTCTTCGACCTTTTTGCCGACCACCATCATCAAATCGGCCAACTCATCGATAAATACCACGATTAGCGGCAGCTCTTCCAAGGCTTCGGGATTGTCCGGTGTAATGGTGAATGGATTGGTTAACGGCTTGCCATCCTTGACTGCCTCGCGAATTTTTTGGTTGAAGCCCGCAATATTCCGTACCCCCAGAGCCGACATTAATTTATAACGCTTTTCCATTTCCTGCACACACCAGTTCAAGGCGGATGCGGCAAGTCGCATGTCGGTTACCACAGGAGCGAGCAGGTGGGGGATGCCTTCGTACACCGACAATTCGAGCATCTTGGGATCAACCAGCAGCAAACGAACTTGCTGTGCAGTTGCCTTGTAAAGCAGACTCAGAATCATGGCATTGATCGCCACCGATTTACCCGAACCGGTGGTACCGGCCACCAGTACATGCGGCATTTTCCCCAGATCGGCCACGACCGGTTTACCCGCGATATCCTTGCCCATTGCCATGGTCAGCGGGGAATTCATATCCGCATAAGCCTGCGAACTCAGGATTTCGGACAGCTTGACGATCTGACGTTTCGGATTGGGCAACTCCAAAGCCATATACGATTTGCCGGGAATGGTTTCGACCATGCGAATGCTGACCACCGACAGTGCACGCGCCAGATCTTTTACCAGATTGATAATCTGGCTACCCTTCACCCCGACCGCAGGCTCAATCTCATAGCGGGTAATCACCGGCCCGGGATAGGCAGCCACGACTTTGACTTCCACACCGAAATCCATCAGCTTGCGCTCGATCAGGCGCGAGGTGAATTCCAGCGTGTCGGAGGATAATACTTCTACTTCATGTGCAGGCTGGTCCAGCAAATGCAACGGAGGCAGGGGGGAATCGGGCATATCGGCAAACAACGGCACTTGTTTTTCTTCTTCTGCCCGCTTGGACTGGGGAACTTCCAATACCGGCGGAACGATGTGGATGGGCTTGTGTTCTTCCACCCGTTTTTTTTCCACTTCGACCACAACTTCGCGGTCCGCTTGTGCCTGAGTGCCAATACGTCGATCCCGTGAGGTTTGCCAGGTATTGAGCAGCCAAAAATAACTGACCTCGACCGCCCAACCCAACCAATCGGTGAAACGTAACCAGGAGAGTCCGGTAAACAGGCTGAAGCCGGTGGCAATCAACGCCAACAGAAACAGGGTTGCACCCGTAAAACCAAATTGAACTGCCAGCAGGTCACCCAGCGATGAACCGAGCATCCCACCAGGAGCGAGCGGTAAAGAGGCTCTCAGCGTGTAAAGGCGCAAGGATTCGAGCGCGCTGCAAGACAACAGAAGTACGGCAAAGCCGGGCAATGCAACCCATAAGGTGCGCCGGTCAAATACTCCTTCGGGAGAAATTCCGCGATATCCGGCCCACACGCGCTGTACTAAAAATGCAACCCACCACCATGCGGAAAAGCCAAACACATACAGTAATACGTCCGCCAGCCATGCCCCGAAAACACCTCCCGGATTGTGTGGAACGGCACCACTGGCACTATGCGACCAGGAAGGGTCCGAACGGTCGTAACCAAAGAGGATCAGGATCAAATATAAAGCGACGGCAAGCAACAATAGCCAGCGCGATTCGCGCAACAACGCCGCCAGCCTTCCCGGCAAGGGCGTGGAATTATCGGCGGTGTCACTTGTTGACATATTCATTGGTAAAATTTGGATTTCGCATCATACCTCAAGTGCACGAAACCTTCCCGCACTCGGTTCCTGAAAGTAGCATTTCGTTCTGTCACGTCTTGTCCAGTAATAGTTTTATATCCTCAATCAACCATTCTGTTTTTTGCCCATAGGGAGAAAGCAGCACAGATTTCCCGTTCTTGCCAATGAGGTAGGTACCATCGGAATGGTCCAGTGAATACCCTGTTTTTTCTGAATGTTTCTGATAGCTCACTGCGAACACTTTGGCTGCCTGTGCAGTGGCCTCGGCATCCCCATAAAGCCCAATGAACGATGGATTAAAAAAAGGAACAAATTTAGCCAGCACTTCCGGTGTATCACGCTCCGGGTCCAGTGTGACGAACAGAACTTGTACTTTGTCGGCACTTTTTCCCATCAGCCGCACGGCCTGAGCCAAATCGGCCAGTGTGGTCGGGCACACTTCTGGACAATGCGTGTAGCCAAAGAAAAGGACTACCACCTTGCCCCTGAAATCCGACAGATGACGCTCCTTGCCTGTTGCCTCGGTTAATTTGAAATCCGCGGCAGCTTGTTCGTAGCGCCAGCTAATATCCACGGCATGAGAGGGCAAAGGAGGAACCGATTTATTGCATCCTGCGAACAGGAATAACACGAGCAATAAATAGTTATATTTCATCAGGAACATTGTTTTTCAGCAATTGAATATTCAATTGTTTTGCCATTTCATGTGAATCCGGTGTGACCTGATATTCGATGACACCCAGCATAGGTGCCTGCAGACGCTGCTCCAATGTGGCGATATTTTCGCGCAACGCGGGCATGTCCGGAGTCAAGATATTAGCCACCCAACCGGCCAGTCTGAGTCCGGAGGCCGCAATGGCATCCGCAGTCAGCAAGGCATGGTTGAGGCAGCCCAGACGCATTCCCACCACCAGTATTACAGGCAGCTCGAATTGCTGAGCCATCTCTGCGGTATCTTGCTGATCATTGAGCGGCACCTTGAACCCACCGACTCCCTCAACGATCACCTCATCTGCCTGCGAAAGCAATTCACGGAATGAAGTCAGTATGCGCGACAAATCGATCCGTATTCCGACATGCCGGGCGGCAATATGCGGTGCAATCGGATGGTATAAACTGTAGGGATTAATTTGACCATATGTCGCTAACACAGTGCCGGCTGCCCGCAGTTGTTCCACGTCTTCATTATGATTGTCATCGTCACAACCGGCAGCGACCGGTTTCATTCCCACCACACTTAAACCCTGGCTGGCAAGCGCATGCATCAGTGCGCAACTCACCAAGGTTTTGCCCACGCCGGTATCGGTACCCGTGACAAAGTAACTCATAGCTTGAACGAAGTTTGAATAATTTGTGCGCCGTCCGCCGTCACTCTGGGTTTGGGCTTCCACGCATGCCCATAAATAATCTCGAACGTGGCGGGTAATTTGCCCTCGCGGCGGAAGTTCTCATAGCGTTCCTGCACGTGTTTCCATGCCGCCTTACCCATCATGCCCTGCCCCCGTCCGGAAGTGGCATTATGGGCGCCGATGCCTCGCAAATCCTGCATCACGGATTTTACATCGTCGTAGGTCAGCGTGATCATCTCCATTTCCATCACGGGTTCGCTAAAACCGCTGTGGGTGAGCATATCGCCCAGATCATGCATGTCAGTGAAGCGGCTAACGTGGTTGTGCTCATCCACACCGTGGAAGGCACTACGCAACTCTTTCAGCGTATCCGGCCCGAACGTGCTGAACATGAGCAGCCCCTCTGTTTTTATCACCCGGTGTAACCCACTGAATGTCGTCGGCAAATCATTACACCATTGCAATGCCAGATTAGACCACACCATTTCCACACTGTTGGCTGCCAGCGGAAGCGCTTCTACATCGGCACAAATATGATTCTGCTGACTGCTGGAAAACAACTTGCGCCACCAGCTCGACTTCTCGCGTGCCATATTCAACATGCCCAAGGCAATATCGAGTGCGACCACATGCGCTGCCGGATAACGCTCGGCCAATTGGCGCGTACCCCACCCCGTTCCGCTGCCCACATCGAGAACTCTGCCCGGTTGCAGCTTGATATAATCCAGCCTTTCCAGCATGCGCTGGCACACCTCGCGCTGCAGCACGGCTGCGGCATCATATTCGCGCGCGGCCCGACTGAAGGCCCGACGGACCTGTTTTTTGTCTATCAAAAATTCATCCATGCAAGAAGTCCGTTATTTTTTGAACAAAAATTTCAGTATGTGACAAGAATGGAGTATGCGCTGCCCCTGCAATTTCAGCACACCTTGCATCGGGCATGGCCTGTGCCATATAAAATGACGCTTCCGGCGGAGTCAATTTGTCACGTTCCCCGGCGATCAGCAGCGTGGGTTGGTGAATTGCAGCCAATTCCCCGCGCAAATCCACATCCCGCAAAATTCCCAAACCGCCACGCAACGCATTAATGTCGGGCTCGCCATGGCTAAGCAGTCCTATACGTAACTCTGACAGTAGCTCGCGTTCATTCAAACTGCCGCGCACCTGCAAAGCAAGGAAACGGCGCAAAGTGGCGACGTGACTCTGCTCCAGCTCGGTAGCAAACTGCTGCAATGTCTCCTTGTCCATACCAAACTTCCAATCCTGACCTTCCGCAAAGCACGGCGTACTTGCAACCAGAACCAGCCGCTGCACTTGCAGCGGAAATCGTTTCGCCCAGCGCAAGGCAACCAGACCGCCCAGCGACCAGCCGCAAATATTCAAGGGCCCATCCAACTGATTGGATAACTCATCCACCATGTCATCGAGCTGATCAATCCCCATCATTTCTTCACTATTTTTCAAAAGATCGCTAGAGGAGTATCGGCTTAAACCATGCCCGGGCAAGTCCACACAATGCACGCAAAATGTACGGGATAATTGCGGCACGACATTATCCCATATACCGCCATGCATCCCCCAGCCGTGAATCAGCACCAAAGGCGCACCTTTGCCGGATTGGCTAATATACAAGTTCATGCAACGCTCCGATCAGTTGAACCACATTTTCTTCGGAGTGTGCTGCAGACAAGGTAATACGCAGACGTGCTGTGCCTTGAGGAACGGTGGGTGGGCGAATGGCAGGAACCCAGATGCCGCGTGCGCGCAACGCCTCCGCCAGCGCAACCGCATCTTCGTTGCTGCCCACCAGTAATGGCTGGATAGGTGTGTCGGATAACATCAGCTTCCACGGCAAACCTGCCAATCCCTCGCGCAACTGGCTAATCATGTAGCGCAAGTGTTCCCGTCGCCATTCTTCCGTACTCAATAAGGTCAAACTCGCCTGTAAGGCTGAAGCCAGCGCTGGAGGACTTGCTGTCGTGTAAATGTAGCTGCGCGCACTTTGCACCAAGGTTTCTATCACCACCTGTTCGGCTGCAACAAATGCCCCGGCTACTCCCGCCGCTTTACCCAGCGTAGCCATATAAATCACTCGGGGAGAGGTCAGATTAAAGTGTGCCAGCGAACCTTGCCCCGAGCGACCCAACACGCCAAAGCCATGTGCATCGTCTATCAATAACCACGCCTCATACCGCTCGCACAGAGCCAATATTTCTGGCAGGGGGGCCAGGTCGCCATCCATGCTGAATACCGCATCGGTAATAACGAGTTTTCTACCGGCGTGATTTTCTGCAAGCAACTGCTCCAGCTGCGCCACATCATTATGGCGGTAACGCTTTATTTCAGCACGGGAGAGCAACATGGCATCATTGAGCGATGCGTGGTTCAGCTTGTCGGCAAATATGGTGTCACCGCGCCCGACTAATGCCTGTACCGTACCCAGATTAGCCAGATACCCCGTGGAGAATAATAAAGCAGCGGGCTTATGTACAAATTCTGCAAGTTGATTTTCGAGCTGCTGATGAGCGGCAAAATGACCACTCACCAAATGAGATGCTCCGCTGCCCACACCATACTGCTGTGATCCCGATTGCAAAGCGGCAATCAGTTGCGGATGATTGGCCAGTCCGAGATAGTCATTGCTGCAGAATGAAAGATACGGTTTCCCTTCCATCGTAATATGGACGCCCTGCGGCGATTCAAGCACTCGGCGGTAGCGCTGCAGGCCCTTTACAGCTCGCTCATCGAGTTCAAGTTTTAATTTCTGAAATGGCATTTACTGATTAATTGCGCTCAAAAAATAATAGTGTCATCACCAGCCCCGTCAGTACGATCCCCGTGCGCAGTAGCGGTACAGGAATCCATCGCGAGATTCGTGCGCCGAAATACCCTCCCAATGTCGCCGCCACCATCATTATCAAGGCTTGAGGCCATGCCACCAATCCACCCCAGGCATACACCATGACAGCGATCGAAGTCAGCAAAGCCGATACCAGATTTTTGGCTCCGTTCATCGCATGAAGATTAGTTTGACCAAGCAGACTGAATAAAGCCAGCAACAAAATACCGAGGCCACCGTTAAAGTATCCGCCATAAATGGAGACCGCCAGCATACCGCCAGCGGCAAAGGCTGCAGAATGATTACCGGCATGATGACTCCGGGTCATGCGCATCAATGTCGGGCTGATTGCAAAAAGCACAGTCGCAGCCAATAACAGCCAAGGCACCAGTTTGCGAAAAGTGTGGTCATTGGTTACCAATAGTAAAACGGCTCCAATTGCCCCACCCAGCAGGCTTATCAGGGTTAAGGCACGCAATGACAACCCGGGTGGCGCCTGCAAATCTTCGCGAAAACCAAGCGCGCCGGATGCATAGCCGGGCAATAATGCGACAGTACCGGTTGCATTCGCAGTGATCGCTGGAAAGCCGGAAAACACTAAAGCGGGAAGCGTCAGAAAACTACCTCCTCCGGCAACCGCATTGAGTGCGCCCGCAACAAATGCGGCAGCAAGAAGCAGAACCAGACTTATAGGCTCGTTAAGCATCGTTACCCAGACAGAGCAATGCCTCAAACACTTCAATTGGAACCGGCTTGCTGAACAAATACCCCTGATAGGCCATACAACCATGCTCCTTCAGGAAGTGTAGTTGTTCCTCCGTTTCGACACCTTCAGCGATCACATTCAGACGAAAATTCTTTGCCAGTCCAATAATGGTTTCTACCATCACCGCATCATTGAGGTCGGTTGTAATATCACGCACAAAGCTCTGATCAATTTTGATTTGGTCGAGTGGTAATTGTTTCAAATAAGACAGTGATGAATAACCCGTGCCAAAATCATCCAAAGACAATTTAATGCCGAGCGCCTTCAATGCGTACATTTTAGTCACCACATCGGCAACATCTATCAAAACCACGCCCTCGGTCAGCTCCAGCTTCAGTCGGGCCGGATTCACTTGATGAATACCTACTGCCAGCGCCACATCATTCACAAAATCACTCTTTCTGAATTGCTGTGCACTAACATTGATGGCAAGTTCCAGATGGCGAGTTTGTTCATGCTTGCCCCACAATGCGAGTTGGTGACAAGCCGACTGCAACACCCAGTTTCCCGCATCAAGTATCAGCGAGCTTTCTTCTGCAATGGGAATGAAATGCGCCGGGGAAACCATTCCCCGCATGGGATGAAACCAGCGTAGTAGCGCCTCCGCACCCAATGGGCGATTGTCATTATCCATCTGGATCTGGTAATGTAAGCTCAATTGTTTATCCGGCACGGCGTGACGAAAATCAGCTTCAAGGGCCGCGTGGGATTCAACTGCCTGCTGCATTGAAGGATCAAAGAATCGCACCGCATTTCGGCCAGTGTCTTTGGCCTGATACATGGCCATATCTGCATGCCTGAGTAACGCATCTTCCAATTCGTCAGTCCCGCAGTACAGGCATATTCCTATGCTGGGTGAACTATGACATTCATGATTTTTAAGTTGATAAGGGGCTGCCAGCGCGGCACGAATTTTCTCGGCAATCATTGCTGTTTTTTGTGAAGCACTTTCCGCACTGGCACTGATTTCTTCAATCAATATTACAAATTCATCCCCTCCCAGACGCGCCACCGTATCCATCTCGCGCAGGCAAAGTAGGATGCGCTTTGCCACCTCAATCAGTAACAAGTCACCATGGTCGTGTCCCAGTGTGTCATTAATTGTCTTGAACCTGTCCAAATCCAGGAATAACAGTGCGCCATATTGCAAGCTGCGTGCCGAGGCAGACAATGCTTGATGCAGCCGATCCATCAGCAAACGCCTGTTGGGTAACTTTGTTAAGGTGTCATAAAAAGCCAGGCTATGAATTTCATCTTCAGCCGCCTTTCGCTCGCTGATGTCATTAAAAATGGCCACATACTCGGTGGTCTTTCCTGACTTATCTTTTACGGCATTAATATTTAACTGCTTGGGATAAATTTTTCCGTTCTTTCGCTTGTCCCAGATCTCCCCTGACCATGAACCCTGAATAATTAATTGCCGCCACATGTCCTTGTAAAATGTCTCGCTCTGGCGGTCCGATTTGAGAATGCGCGGATTCTTCCCCACCACCTCTTCCGAGTTATATCCCGTGATATCCTGAAAAGCTTGATTGACTCGAAGGATGTTAGCCTGGGCATCGGTAATCATGATGCCCTCATGCGTTTCAAAGGCAATAGCCGCGACCCGGTTGACCTGTTCGGCTTCCTTGCGTTCGGTAATATCCCGCCCCACTCCCAGCACCGAAATGATGTTGCCCGATGCATCATATTCAGCCGTCAAACGAATATGGCTATAAATATCTTTTCCATTTTTGACCGGCCATTTCAGTTCAAACTGAATATTTTCACCGGTTGCAATCACCTGTTTTATTTTTGCTTCGTAAATCTCGAAATTATCCCCGCCAGGAGCTTCTATCGGCGTTTTGCCCAGCAACGCGGCAACGCCGCCTTCTGTCATGTTGCCAAATGCCGGATTGACGTAAATACGGCGGCAAGTTTTGTCGTAACGGGCAACGGTATCGGGAGAGTTTTCAATCAAAGTACGTGATGCGTGTTCACTGGCCGCCAGAGCAGCCGTTCTCTCTTCCACTTTTATTTCAAGCGAGGCATTGATCTCGTTAATTTGCTGTATTGTCTGATTAACCGCGTCATTCATCGCGTCAAAACTTAGCGTCAATTTACTAAGTTCGTCCCTGCTCTCAAATTTGGCAAGATTACGTTTCCCTTCCTGATCAGGACCTTGTCTAGCCAAATTGCCGGTTTCTTGCATCTTGTCCATCAACTCTTTAAGCGGCTTGGAAATACTGCGCGAGATCACATAGGCCACGGTGATCGAAGCCAAAAACACCAGAACACCAATCAACACCGTCATGTTTCGCACCGCCTGCACCTCGGCCGTTAACATGCTTCTGGGGATAGCATTGACGACAAACCAGTTGGTTTGAGGGATCCGGGCGTAGGCTGCCAAATATTGATCCTGCTGCTTGCCTGCAAACGTAACAAAGCCGTTCAACTCATTCCGTTGCAAACTTCCGGCCACATTTGCGAGCAACGCCGGTTCCTCCGCGATTTCATCGGTACGGAGAAATTTTCCCTGCGGCCAGACCAGCACCTTACCGTTTTCAGCGTCGAGAATAAAAATGTCAGCTCCGCTACCCAGATCGACGTTATCAAAAATGGCGGAAAAGTGCTCCGGGCGAATTGCCATGAACAGATTGCCGATCATTTTGTTGCTGTTCTTGCTGACGATTGTGCGCAGCATCCCCAAATTCTGCTGGCCGACCCCGTTGTCATAACTGCCCCAATATGGATGGCCATGCAAATCGGGAACATGACTTACAAACTTGCTCACGCCCTGCGTAAGCTGAGCGAACACTTGCGAATCAATGATTTTATTGTTTCTATCGAGGAAATATTTCTGGTTGATGTAGTCAAACGAACCGTAGTGATCGAGTAACATCTGGGTGAGTTCAAGGCCTGATGCACTTCGCGCTATTTCGTTTCCGCCGGTAAATTCGGATAGCGCATGCTGTACCTTTTCCGACAAAATCAGATCGGCGCTTTCGGCATCAATTTGTGCCATTCTTAACTGAACGTTTTTCGATACCTGTTTGACCACCTCAGTGGAGAAGATCCGCGCCTTTTCTTCAATTGTCTTGCTCGATTCAACGTACGCGATGTAACCCGAAATGAGTAGCGGTAGCGACGAAAGAAGAATCAATGCGATTATCAGCCGGTAGCGAATCTCGATTCTGCGTAACCAACCTGAGGACAGGTAATCCAATACACGCCTTGTCAGATTAATTACCCTTCTCATTTGTAATGTAACTTCGCTTCATTCTTGATCGACATATCAAGGATCTTGGCTGCCAGCTTGGGTGTGGTTTTTTTGAGTAAAACATCCTGTATCAATGGATGCAGCCGCTCGATCGTGTTGGTTGGCAAAAAAGAATAGTAGGGACTGGCCGTGATCGAGTAATCACTCACTGTGTTGGTGTAGGCTGTTATCTGCGGGTCACTTACAATTTTGCCCTGGGGCACCTTAAACGGCGAAATATTCTGCCGTTTGTTCTGCAAGATGGGAAAGCCCTTGCCTGCAATAAATTCGAGGAAACGCAATGCTGCAGCCTTGTTTGCAGTTTCGCATACTGCAAAACCGGTTTCACTGCCAATCACCGGTACCACCAATTTGCCCGGATCATTCCAGGGTGGAATGAACACGCCCGTCTGAAAGCCCTTTCCGTGCATCAGCAAACCTGAAGCCCAGCTACCCTGAAAAGCCATTGCCGTTTTACCCTCTGTGAACAGCTTGATGCCCTCATCGTAGTTTGTACTCATGTAGCCGCTTTGCACATTGCCTCGTTCAGCCATCAACAATATTTTGTCGAAGATGTCAGCCACCAGCGGAGTGTTCAAATCCAGCGTGCCGTCGGCAATTTTTTCTTTCCACGCGTGCTCATGAGCTACCACGTTATTGGCAAATCCGAAGCTGAAAGGCCCATTGCCCAGCATATTGGGAAACGCCCCATCCCAAAAGATGGGAGTCAATCCCGACCGTTTAAGATGTGCGCAGACAGCCAGGAATTCGTCAAAATTGGTTGGCAGTCTGGTAATACCCGCCTTCGCAAACATGTCCTTGTTGTAGTAAATGAGAGTGGTCGCCACACCACCGGAGATTCCAAAAGGTTTGTGGCCAGGAGTCGTCCAGTCTCCCTTAAGGCTGTCGAGCATATTATTCCACGCCTGCGTCCGGCTCACGTCGGCCAGCACGCCCTGTTCGGCCAGCTCAACCGAATACGCATTCGGATTAACTGACATCAGATCGGGCAGATTACCCGACGCTATTCTTGGTTTGATATTTTGCTCGACCGAATTACCGATCATGAACTGTACATTGACGCGAATTTCCGGATTCAGTTTGTTAAACTCGTCCGCTATTTGAAGCATCTCTTCCGGCCAATCCGGGGCCCAAATCAATGCGGTAATGGTGGTCTCGGATGTTGCGGTCACGTCGGCAACAGAGACGTTTTTTTGTTCACACCCCGATAAGCTGATCACACTCAGGCAAGTGAATATCCAAATCAAACGAAGTAGCAGTTTAGCCGAAACAAATTGACCCATACATGGCCTGACCTAACGGGCCTGGCAGTGTGCCGCCCTGAATTGATCCTGTATTCTAATGCTTATCCGTGAGGGAATACATACCCAGTTTGTCAAGTAATGCTCGATCCCGCTCCATCTCCGGGTTTCCGGTAGTCAGCAACTGCTCGCCGTAAAACATCGAGTTGGCACCCGCCAGAAAGCATAAGGCCTGCACGGCGTCACTCATTTGTTGACGCCCGGCAGAAAGACGTACGCGAGCTTTTGGCATGGTGATGCGTGCCACCGCGATGGTTCGCACGAAATCCAGCGGATCAAGTTCCTCCTCGCTTGCCAGCGGCGTTCCTTCAACTTTCACCAGGTTATTGATCGGCACACTTTCGGGATAGGGATTCAGATTAGCCAGTTGAGCGATCAGACCGGCACGCTGTGTGAGACTTTCACCCATGCCAACGATCCCGCCGCTGCATACGTTGATGCCCGCCTCACGCACTCTCGCCAATGTATCCAAACGATCCTGATAATCCCGTGTGGTAATGATTTCACCGTAAAATTCCGGTGCGGTATCCAGGTTGTGATTGTAGTAATCCAGCCCGGCCTCACGAAGCTTTTCAACATGCTGGTCGCACAGCATACCCAAAGTTGCACACGTTTCCATCCCAAGCGCACGAACCGCCTTGACCATTTCCACCACACTTTGCATATCCTGATCATTGGGTTCACGCCAGGCCGCACCCATGCAAAAGCGCCCGGCTCCATTTTGCTGGGCGACACGCGCAGCCTGAACCACCGATTCAAGATCCAGCATTTTCTTATTTTCCACTCCGGTAGAGTGAAATGCCGACTGCGGGCAATAACCGCAATCCTCCGAACAGCCGCCGCTCTTGATCGACAGCAGCGTGGATAACTGCACCTCATTCGGGTCAAAATGTTCGCGATGCACTTGCTGCGCACGGTACAGCAAGTCGGAAAATGGCAACTTGAATAGCTTCTCAATTTCGGCAACGCTCCAGCGAGCGTCATCAATTGCAGAGGAGTCGGGACGAGCCAAATGTACGGTTTGTGTTTGCATGGTTACTAAAGAGAGTAGATTGCAGAAAGCGTCATCATCCGCGAAAGGGCTATACCTTGTCAATTTTCAACGGCTTTTTTTTTAACATTCGTACAAAAATTAGGCAGTCACTCCCTGTTCAGCCGTGCCTGCTATGCGGGTCGTTCAGCCACAATGGGGCATGGTGCAACGCTTGCGACGCTACCCTGCCTTACCTCACTGCGCCTCATTGCCCGATTTGCGCGCTGCCCACGCTTAATGGCGAAATTTGCGGACGGTGCATCAAGCGCATGCCAAAATTTGACCGCACTTTGGCGGTGTTTGCCTACGCTTTCCCATTGGACAAACTGGTTCAGGCGCTTAAATTCGGTGAGCGACTCATGCTGGTTGATGGTCTGGCGGAAAGTCTGGTACGGCATGTCAAAAACCGCCCGGATTATATTATTGCCATGCCGCTGCACCGATCCCGTTTGCGCGGGCGCGGGTTTAATCAATCACAGGAATTGGCACGGCATATTGCAAACCGCCTGAATATTCCGCTACTGGCACACGCCTGCCATCGGGTGCGCGATACGCCCCCGCAATCGGCGTTAAAATGGAAAGAACGGGGCAAAAACATGCGCAACGCGTTTATCTGTTCACTGAATTTATCGGGTAAGCACATTGCCGTAGTGGATGACGTCATGACCAGCGGCACCTCACTGAACGAAGTGTCGATTGCATTACGCAAAGCTGGCGCAACCGAAATCAGTGCCTGGGTAATTGCGCGGACCTTGCCGCATACGGGACAAAAATTCACCCGAAGCGATTTGGATATTTCAAATTAATCTTTTGATTTTTCAGGAGACTTACGGGCAAGTCGCTGTAAGGCATTTTTCAGCGGTGAATCGGGCAACCCGGAAGCCAGTTCAACCAGACTGTTACGACCCGCCCTGCTCAACACCGGTCGAACGATGGATTCTGCAGGGGATGCAAAGGTAACTTGCACCCGAACCTGAATTCCAGTAACCTCGCATCCCCCGTCTTGAAGCATTTTGGTGAGCGTCGGTGCAATTTGGCGCAGTTTGGCAGCAATCGCACTATTGTTTGCCGCGAGGGTTAAAACCTGACGCTCCAGTTTGAGTACACGACTATGGGGTAGCAAAGAAGCCGGGGCACTTTGCTCGTATAATTTTTGCAATGCCATTAGCTTTCCGGCCCTGCCGGATAATTGGCGGAGTTCGGGACTCGCACCGAAGTAAGCATTCAAACGTTGCGACACAATTTTGAGTTTAAATCCATAAAGGGTAGAGATGGATATTATTCTAGTTTCCAATCGTTTTGCAAAAGCACACAGCATTACGCTCCACGGCAGGCATCTGCTGGCAGTTGCAATCCTGTTGATTGGCATGGTTTTTCTGACGCAATATGCCATTGGCCGATACCAGCCGCAAATATTGGGCATCCAGCTTGATGGACAGCAAAAACAACAATCCTACTTGCGCGATAGCATGGATGCATTGGCGGTAAGAGTGGGGCAAATGCAGGCTCAGTTGTTGCGACTGGACACCTTGGGTGCACGACTGGCCAAAATGAGCGGTATGAAACCCCAGGAATTTAACTTCGACCAAGCCCCCCCTCAAGGGGGGCCTTATATTCCGGCACCCCAGCAAGATGTGTCGATGGCCAGTTTAAAGCAACAACTGGCCAATCTATCGGAGCTGTTGAATGATCGCAACGACAAGCTGGTTGCGATGGAAACCCTGTTGATGCAAGACAGTCTCGACAAAAATAAATTCCCCTCCGTGGCACCGGTCAGTCTGGGCGATTACTCTTCCAATTTTGGCTGGCGCATTGATCCCTTCACCGGAAAAAACGCGATGCATGAGGGGGTCGATTTCATGGCGCCTACAGGCACGCCCATTATGGCTTCAGCATCCGGCATCGTGGTGTATTCGGGGTTCCACCCGCAATATGGTAATATGGTAGAAATTGATCACGGTAATGATATTGTCACACGTTACGGACATGCTTCCCGATTGTTGGTAAAAGTCGGGCAAGTAGTACGTCGCGGACAGGAAATTGCCGAGGTGGGCAGTACCGGTCGCTCAACCGGCAGTCATTTGCACTTTGAAGTGAGATACAAGGGTATCGCCCAGAACCCCCGGCGTTTCCTGGAAAGCGATGCGAGTTGACTGCGGTCTAATTAGTACATGGGGGTGAGGTGTCGCGCCTCACCCTTTTTTATTGTGCACCATGAATTGAATAAAAAGAATTAACAATGATTTCCAACCTATTAAAAAGTATTTTCGGTAGCAGAAACGACCGCTTGCTTAAAGAGTATCGCCAGACTGTTCTGGCAATTAACGCGCTTGAAGAGGACGTGGCAAAACTGTCGGATGCTGAACTCCAGGCCAAAACCGGACTTTTCAAACAGCGGTATGTTCAGGGTGAAACGCTGGATGCCTTGCTGCCCGAAGCCTTTGCCGTGGTGCGTGAAGCCGGCAAGCGGGTATTGCAGATGCGCCATTTCGACGTGCAACTGATCGGCGGCATGGTGCTGCATTACGGCAAAATTGCTGAAATGCGCACTGGTGAAGGAAAAACGCTGATGGCGACCCTGCCGGCTTATCTGAATGCCTTGTCCGGCAAAGGCGTTCATGTCGTGACCGTTAATGATTATCTGGCGAGCCGTGATGCCCAATGGATGGGCCGGATATACCGCTTCCTCGGTCTTTCAGTGGGCACCATTCTGTCGCAGATGGATCATGCAGACAAGCAGGCTGCTTATGCCTCGGACATTATCTATGGCACCAACAACGAATTCGGGTTTGACTACCTGCGTGACAACATGGCCACGCACGCCAACGAGCGTTTTCAGCGCGGGCTGAATTATGCCATCGTGGATGAGGTGGATTCCATACTGATCGATGAAGCACGTACCCCTTTGATTATCTCAGGCCAAGCCGAAGATAACGTGGAAGTGTACCTGCGCATGGACAAACTGGTGCCCGGTTTGACACGCCAAATGGAAGAAGAAGGTCCCGGCGATTTCAGTGTGGATGAAAAGGCTCACCAGATTTTGTTGACCGAAATCGGTCATGAGCATGCCGAAGAGTTGCTGAGCAGAGCTGGCTTGCTACCCGCCGGCGGTAGTTTGTACGACCCGGCTAATATCACCCTGATTCACCACCTGTACGCTGCATTGCGGGCCCATGCTTTATATCACCGCGACCAGCATTATGTGGTTCAGGACGGGGAAGTGATCATTGTGGACGAATTCACCGGACGCCTGATGGCGGGTCGTCGCTGGTCGGATGGTTTGCATCAGGCAGTGGAAGCCAAGGAAGGGGTGTCCATCCAGAAGGAAAATCAGACACTCGCGTCCATCACCTTCCAGAATTATTTCCGCATGTATAACAAGCTGTCCGGCATGACCGGTACGGCGGATACGGAAGCCTACGAATTTCAGTCTATCTACAACCTGGAGACCGTCATTATCCCGCCACATCGTCCGACCGTGCGCAAGGATTTGATGGACAAAGTTTTCCTTTCGACAAATGAAAAATATGTGGCGGTGATCGCCGATGTGCGCGATTGCTATGAGCGTGGTCAACCGGTATTGGTCGGTACGACTTCGATTGAAACTTCAGAGCTATTGTCGAATTTACTGGATAAGGAAAAACTGCCGCATCAAGTGTTGAATGCGAAACAACATGCACGGGAGGCCGAAATTATCGCGCAGGCGGGTAGCCCAAAGATGATCACGATCGCCACCAACATGGCAGGTCGCGGAACCGATATTGTGCTGGGCGGCAATGTGGAAAAACCCATCGAACGCGTGCGTATGGATGAGAGTCTCGATCCTGCAGCCCGTGAACAGCGCGTAGCGCAATTGCGCGCAGAATGGCAACCTATTCATGAGCAAGTGGTCGCCAGTGGCGGCCTGCACATCATCGGCACGGAGCGGCATGAATCCCGTCGTGTAGATAACCAGCTACGCGGTCGTGCAGGACGACAAGGAGATCCCGGTTCCAGCCGCTTCTATCTGTCTCTGGAAGATCCGTTATTGCGTATTTTTGCATCCGATCGTGTGGCTGCGATCATGAACAAATTCAAGCTACCCGAAGGCGAAGCGATTGAGCATACCTGGGTGACGCGCGCAATTGAAAATGCGCAACGCAAAGTTGAGGCACGCAACTTCGACATGCGCAAGCAAATACTGGAATACGACGATGTGGCCAACGATCAACGCAAGGTCATTTACCAGCAACGTAACGAATTGCTGGAAAGCACCGACATTTCCGAAACCATTTCGGCCATGCGCGATAATGTAATGGATGACACCATCAGCGAATACATCATTCCGCACAGCATGGAAGAGCAATGGCAAGTTCCTTCTCTGGAAAAGGCGCTGGCTGCCGAGTTTCAGTTGAATCTGCCGCTGGCACAGTGGCTGGAAGAGGACAAAAAGCTTGATGAATCAGGCTTGCGTGAAAAGGTGTTTCAAAGCGCGCAGCAACAATATCAAGCCAAGGTGGACATGGTTGGCGCTGAAGGAATGCATCAGTATGAACGTATCGTGATGCTGCAAAGCCTCGACACGCACTGGCGCGAACATTTGTCGGCACTGGATCACCTGCGTCAAGGCATCCACTTGCGCGGATATGCGCAGAAGAATCCCAAGCAGGAATATAAGCGCGAATCGTTTGAGTTATTTTCTTCCATGCTGGAATCGATCAAAAGCAATGTCACTCATATGCTGATGAACGTGCAAATTCGTGCCGAGGAAGATATTGAAGACGTCGACATTCCTTCCGCTCCCGAAAATGTCCAGTACCACCACGCTGATTATGAGGAAGCACTGGGTCAAACCGAATCGGCAAAGGAAGAGCATCAACCGTTTGTGCGCGGGGGTGAAAAAATTGGGCGCAACGATCCTTGCCCGTGTGGTTCTGGCAGGAAATACAAGCAATGCCACGGCAAATTGAGTTAAATTTATTTGATTTTGATGAAGAATAGTCCATCGAGTTGAGCAACCCTTTATTCAAACCATTAAGCTTTCCAAAATACATGACACTGTTGCCCACCCCCCCCTCCCTAGCCCTCCCCCAGAGGGAGAGGGTTCTGTCCCCTCTCCCTCTGGGGGAGGGCAGGGAGGGGGTGAAACTGTCACCTATTATGGAAACATCAAAAGGTGATCGTTACTAATCATGCCCGTCAACTTACCCGTACCCACCCGTTCTTCATTGCTGCCCGTCAAAGGGATAGTATTGGGAACAACCGAAGCCAATATCAAAAAGCCCAACCGCAAGGACTTGCTGGTCATGCAACTATCCGCGCAATCTACTGTTGCGGGAGTATTCACACAAAACCGTTTCTGCGCGGCTCCGGTCATCGTCGCGCGTGAACATCTGGCATCGGGAAAAAACATGCGTGCGCTGGTGGTTAACACGGGCAACGCAAATGCGGGAACCGGTGAGGACGGGTTGACGGCAGCCCGCACCACGTGTCGCGAAGTCGCCAAATTACTTGGCTGTGAAGCCGAGCAAGTGCTGCCATTTTCCACCGGCGTTATCATGGAAGCGCTTCCGCTGGAACGTATCGTGGCAGGCTTACCCGCTTGCGTGGAAAACCTTTCAGCGGATCACTGGTTTGACGCCGCGCATGCCATTATGACCACAGACATAGTCGCCAAAGCCGTATCGCGGCAAATTGTTCTGGGCGGGGTAACCGTGACAGTCACCGGAATCGCCAAAGGTTCCGGCATGATTCATCCGAACATGGCCACCATGCTCGGATATATTGCCACCGATGCGACTGTAGCTCAACCGCTCCTCCAGCACATGGTGAAAGTCGCTTGCGATGCTTCGTTCAATTGCATCACCGTGGATGGTGACACTTCAACCAATGATGCGCTGATGTTGATTGCCACCGGCGCGAGTGGTGTGCCCGCCCTTACCGAAAGGGCCCACTCAGATTTTCAGCTTTTACAAGCGACGGTTACTGAAGTCGCCACCTTGTTGGCACAGGCCATTGTGCGCGATGGCGAAGGGGCAACCAAATTTATTACGGTAACCGTGGAAGGCGGCGAAAGCGTTGCTGAATGCAAGCAGATTGCCTACGCAGTCGCGCGATCACCCCTGGTAAAAACAGCATTCTTCGCCTCGGATCCCAACCTCGGCCGCATCCTCGCTGCTATCGGCTATGCCGGAGTTTCTGTTGACGTACAGCGACTCAAGCTTTATCTGGACGACGTTCTGGTGGCTGAGAATGGTGGACGCGCCTCCAGCTATCTGGAGGAAGACGGCCAGCGCGTCATGCAGCAGGGCGATATTACCGTACGCATCGTGCTGGAGCGCGGGACTGCATCTGGCACCGTGTGGACCTGTGACTTCTCTTATGACTATGTCAAGATTAATGCCAGCTACCGCAGCTAATTCTGTCAGCCCGGATGATTCCAACCATTTTTTCCAATGGATAAACTAGACCGTTTTCTTGATCGCGCAGAATTGCTGATCGAAAGATTGGAGCAAGTATTCATCAAGAATGCTGCCGTAGCGCACGATTGGAGTATTGCCCACGCCTTTCGCTGGCAGCAGCGCAATGGTCGGGGCGAGTTGCGTGCTCTGCATCACTTGCATCGGATCACCTTGGAGGACCTGTGCGGCATCGATGCACAAAAAGCACTCGTTGAACAAAATACGCGTCAATTTGTGCTGGGACGACCAGCCAACAACGTCCTTCTCACCGGATCGCGCGGCACAGGAAAATCCTCTCTGGTCAAGGCATTGCTGAATGAATATGCAGCGCAGGGACTCCGCGTCATTGAAGTGGGCAAAGATGGACTGGCGGATATTCCGGATATCGTTGAACTGGTAGAAGGTCGCCCGGAACGTTTCATCTTATACTGCGACGATCTGTCTTTCAATAATGATGAACCGGGCTATCCCGCGCTCAAAGCCGCGCTCGACGGATCACTCACAGCTTTGTCTGATAATCTGCTGATCTACGCCACTTCCAACCGCCGCCATCTGATGCCAGAATACATGGCAGAAAATCTGGCCACCCGGCACATTGGTGATGAAGTCCATCCCGCTGAAAGCGTTGAAGAAAAAATCTCTTTATCAGAACGTTTCGGTTTGTGGGTCTCCTTTTATCCGTTTACCCAGGATGAGTATCTGACCATTGCGGGTCATTGGTTAAAACATTTCGGGCTATCCGAAAAACTTGATGAACCCACCCGGCTGGCTGCTCTGCAATGGAGTCTTCAGCGCGGCTCGCGCAGTGGAAGAATCGCCTGGCAGTTTGCGAGGGATTGGGCAGGCAGAAAATAGCCCGTTGCCCACCGTTTTACTCGGACGTGTCAGCCAACGCCTGTCGCTGAATTTGAACCAGCTTGGCAATGCCGTCTTGCGCCAAATCCAGCAACGCATCCATCTCGATACGCTTGAATGCAGGCCCTTCCGCCGTACCCTGCAGTTCGACAAATTTACCGGCTCCCGTCATAACCACGTTCATGTCGGTATCGCAAGCAGAGTCTTCATCATAATCCAGATCAAGCACGGGTACGCCCTGATAGATCCCCACTGAAATTGCCGCAACAAAGTCGTTCAGGGGATGCTCTTTAATTAATCCCTTCCCGAGCAGACCGGTTACCGCGTCATGCAAGGCAACAAAGGCTCCGGTAATGCTGGCAGTGCGCGTGCCACCATCAGCCTGAATGACGTCACAGTCAACTTGTATGGTACGTTCGCCCAGTTTTTTTAAATCCACCACGCTGCGGAGGCTGCGCCCAATCAGGCGCTGAATTTCCTGTGTGCGTCCGGACTGTTTCCCTTTAGCTGCTTCCCGTGCCATACGACTGCCGGTGGAGCGCGGCAACATCCCATACTCAGCCGTGACCCACCCTTCTCCGGAGCCTTTCTTGTGCGGGGGAATTTTCTCTTCAACACTGGCAGTACAGATCACTTTGGTGTCACCGCATTCAATCAAAACCGAGCCCTCGGCATGTTTGGTGTAGTGACGGGAGATACGGATATTGCGTAATTGGTGGGACTCGCGTTGGCTGGGTCGCATGGATAAACCTCAATAATTAGGAATTTGTAAGAGTGAAGATTACTTTTTTGCTGACAGTATAATCAGTCGGGACCAAATACTTTCATGCCGGTATGTGTGCGGCCTAAAATATCTGAAGCCGACTCGAATTCTTCCAGATCAAGTACTTTGCATATGGGTGCAGGGGCATGCATTTCTTCGCCGTCACCCCATTTTGCAACCACGGCAGTCGTATTATCTGCACGCGAGCCTTCTCTGTTTATGGCCGACTCCATAAATTGATTCAGGGCCAACGCCAGAGGGGCGGAAGAAAATCCCGTTTCTATTTCCTTGTCAACCAGAGGACTCCACAAGCCGTCGCTACACAACAACAAAACATCACCGGGTTGCAACTGCAAAGTAGAACCGGGTTCGGCGTAAAAGAGGTCACCCACCCCGCCCAGACAATTGGTAATTTTGTTGCGATCCGGGTGGGTTTTCATCTCATCATTACTGATAATGCCCCAGTCTGCCCACTGCTGCACCACCGAATGGTCGTGCGTCACGGCAGCGGTTGTACCGCCACGCAACAGATAAAGTCGAGAGTCTCCGGCATGCGCCCAGCAGACCCGGTCATCTTGCAGTAGGGCCGCCACGCAAGTCGTACCGGGATTGCCACCCAGGTTGTGTTCCTGTGCATATTGGACGATTGCGTTATGGGCACTAAGCATTGTTTCGGTCAGAAATTTTTCAGGTTCAGACACAAATGGATGAGCAGCACGCTCAAAAGCGTGCATATACGTCTCGATGGCAATTTCTGCCGCAAGCTCGCCGTGCAAATGTCCGCCCATACCATCGGCCAATACCAGCAACAACGACTTATCGCTGTAAGCATAAGCCGCGCGATCCTGATTGTATTTTCGCCCCCCGATGCGGCTGTTTTGATATACGGTAAATCTCATAAGGTGCAATCGTAATATAATATGGTCCGTTCAGCTTGAAATTTTTTCAGTTTGAGTTTTTTAGGGAATCTTTAACAATTCAATTTGCTAAGCCAGGCAAGGCGCGAACAAAAAATTGCGCCTCCACATATGTTTGATATGTAAGAAGTAATTCTTTGTGGGCCACGCAACATAGCGACGTAAATTGGATGATTAGAGGTTCCCTTTATTTTATAGGGGTTGCCATGATTTACAGTATGACCGGATTTGCTGCTATTGCCGCAGAGCTTGACAACGGCTCACTTGCGCTCGAATTACGTGCAGTCAACCACCGCTACCTCGATCTCCAATTGCGTGTTCCAGATGAGTTGCGTTCTCTGGAATCCGTGCTTCGCGAAACCATTTCTGCGCAGTTGACTCGCGGCAAGGTGGAATGTCGTATCGGTTTTGCACCTCGCCAGTCGGAACACAACCCGGCACAACTTAACCAGACGCTGTTGCAGCAGCTCGCGCAGTGGAATAGCGAAGTACAATCTGTGTTGCCGGATGCACGCTGTTTAAGCGTGGCTGACGTATTGCGCTGGAGCGGCATGCTGCAGAGCGCCACGCTATCCGCCGACACGCTGCGCTCAACTGTTCTGTCATTATTGCAACAGGCTCTCCGTGATTTCGCTGACGCCCGCAGTCGTGAGGGAGAAAAATTAAAAGAATTTCTGTTGCAGCGCATGTCGCAAATCGAACTGCTTTGCACAGATGTTTCACCGCGTATCCCGGCTGCAGTGGCGGCCTATGAAGAAAAACTCTCCACCCGCCTGCGTGCAGTATTACAAGGTGACGACAACGAACGACTACATCAGGAAATATCTCTTTTCGCCAGTAAAATTGATGTGGATGAAGAACTGTCGCGATTACGCACTCATCTGGCAGAAATGAAGCGTGTGCTGACTCAAGGCGGAACCGTGGGCAAGAAGCTTGATTTCCTGATGCAGGAGCTCCACCGCGAAGCCAACACTTTGGGCTCAAAATCAGTGGATGCGGAAGTCTCCCGCTCCTCGATGGAAATGAAGCTGCTGATCGAACAAATGCGCGAGCAGATCCAGAACTTGGAGTAATCATTCACACCATCGCGTAACGTAGTCATAATTGTCGGCTTTATTTCATGATTTCTGATAGCTCAGGAGTCCGCAAATGGCCGAACCTGCTCTCTCGGCGTTTTACAATTGGTCTTGCCCAATTCACCATTTCTATCCTGACTGTGGAAACTATTCAACGCGGACTTCATTCTATAAGAATGCGTTATGTAACTACTAACTGATCACTGTAGGATTCTAGATTACCTCGCATTGACACACTGGTAATACCGTTATTTTGGTGGATTAATATTTCATTATCAGATAATAAGAGCTTCATCTTCATAACCAGCAAGGTCATTTCACTACTTGTTTTAGTTAGAATCAAGCGGTCTTCATTTGATAAGGTACTTTTATTTTCTGTGCCATGGATTGAAGTGTGTAAAGCTACATAGTCTTGAAAGAGTTTTTGTAGATGAACATTAAGGTCATAATCACTTGATACGAAATAGTTTTTGGTAGTCATTTCGGATTTCTCATGAGTGTATTCAATACCAAGTTTACTTACTTCCAATTAACTTTATGACCTGAAAAGAATTGCTTTCTAGCTCCAATTTGTTGCCATGTTTAAGAATATCGCTTGATTAGGTATATTGGAGGACGATATTGAACTATCGCTAATGGCACATTGCGCCAATTCACCAGATTCCGCTTCGGAGCATCGAAAATAAATGTTGGCGAAATTCAGGTATACGGTAGTTTGCTTACGATATTGACCTTCGGGTTTCGACCCGAACCAGATGGTCAAAAGGGTAATTTACCAGCGATTTTGAATCAACTAGCCTTGCCAATATATTTAATAATTTTAGTGTCTTGCTTAGAAACATGCAATACAAACCAATTTAGCAGAAACTCCGACATTTCCTTTGGTTCCAATATATTTTGTTGAAACTTTTCCGATGTATCTTTGATTTCGCCAAGCAGAATTGTGTGCAAGTACGCATGTTGCGTCATTGCTGGATATTGATAATCCGCCATGATAGCTTCTTCACTGGCAAAGTGAAATTCGGCATATTTAGCTATTACATTAATAAGTCGAATCAGCTTTTCTTCAGATTTGCCTTGGTTTACAGCTTCTTTAAATTCAACAATTAATTTCAGAAAGATTCGATGCTCGGAATCGATTTGTTCATTACCAATCTCGTAGCTATAGTTCCAGTTCAACATAATTTTCGCCGCAAGATTAGTTCCCCCAAGGCAACGCCGTGGCTTATGGCCTGATTATATCTAGTTCACAAAAAGGCATCATTTATCTTTCAAACCCTTGATACGATCTTGGCACTTTCCCGAAGTTCATTTGGCCTTATTCATTGCGGGAAACCAGCAAATAGGTGACTTCCGTTCAGTTCAATATTCCAGAACGTTTGAAAACGTCTTTCCAAATACCAGATTTATGTTTAGTATTTTAGTACTGTGGGGGTGTAGCTCAGTTGGGAGAGCGTCTGGTTCGCAATCAGAAGGTCGTCAGTTCGATCCTGATCACCTCCACCAATAAGCGAATGGTAATTTTGGAACTAATTAAACGTAGAATAGTTTCCTGAAAAAACTGCGATACACGGCCTTATTGTGTGTACCAAGGCGTGTACCAAATCAAAAGATACATTAACCTATATTTATAGTTATCATGCAGTTACATGGTCAATATATATTCAAACCCAACTTGGAATAACCATTCACACCATCGCGTCACATCGCACAAACCCAATAAAATCCGCTAACCATGCGGCTTTGTTGTAGCTTGCCGTTGCGAAGTTCTGCTTTCACGCAGAGATCTTACAGTACCGACTCGACGCTTTCGGCCCACGATAACTAAGTGACTGGTTCGCGTTCCAACGTTAATGCAGAATCAGGCATTCATTAAGTCAGGCTTCAAGTTACAGGCAAGTAATCTGCCTCACACCCTGCGAGTTAACTCAGAATCGCTTAGCGACTGAACAATCATTTCTTGCACATCACTCTCATCCTTCAAAGCTACACCGGAGATTTTCAGTTTTTTTGCTTCTTTTGCCAGCCAAATTAATTTTTGGGCTGCTGCGGCATATTGCAATCCTTCAGGGCGCACATTGGAAATGCAATTGCGCTCAGCGTCACTGAAGTCTATTTTTGGTGAGTAAGTCAGATAAATCCCTAAGCTATCCGGAGAGCTCAGTCCCGGACGCTCGCCGATCAGAATAACGATCATGCGCGCTCCCAGAATTTCCCCCACTTCATCCGCCAGTGCAACACGAGCCTGTTCGGCAATCACAACAGGACCCGCATTCCACGATTCAGGAATGATTTTTTGAAGCTCTGACAAAAGAGGCACAGCATGACGTTCAATAGCCAGCGCTGACAAGCCATCGCCAACAACAATCACAAAGTCGAAGCCGGTTGAAGGCTTGATTGTTTGCAGATGCTGCCTGCTTTCCTCATTTAACCTTCTGCCTAAATCAGGCCTCAACAAATAAGTGTGGCGATCGGATGCCTGGCTGTGTACATGCAGAGTTGACAACCTAAGAGCCCGGATACTCGCATCCAGAGCTCCGGTATCCAGAGGGAGATGAACGGCATCACGCGCCATTGCGTGAGATAGGCCAAAGTCCAGCACCTCTGTGGTTGGCAGGCTGCTACCCGCTCGTCCCAAAGCAATGCGGGCGCGGGTAAAGCGTTTAAGCTCTTGCCACGGGTCGTCTGTCAGCTGTGGTTTTATGCGACTGACAGCAGATCTTTCGGCATGCTCTCCAACATGCGGTGAGACTGAATCACCGGCTGAACCTGTCCTTTGCTGTTCATGATATTCATCGTTTTTAGCCATTTCTCAAACTCCGGCGCGGCCTTCAGGCCGAGTAACTTGCGTAAATAAAGTATGTCATGGAAAGAAGTCGTTTGATAATTCAGCATGATGTCATCAGCGCCCGGGACACCCATGATGAAAGTTAAACCGGCATTAGCGAGCAGCGTCATCAAGGTGTCCATATCATCCTGGTCCGCCTCGGCGTGGTTGGTGTAACACACGTCGCAACCGAGCGGCACACCCAGTAATTTGCCGCAAAAGTGATCTTCAAGCCCGGCGCGGATAATCTGTTTGCCATCGTATAGATATTCCGGTCCGATAAAGCCCACCACGGTATTAGTCAGCAAGGGCGAAAAATGCCGGGCAACGGCATAGGCACGCGCTTCGCAGGTTTGTTGATCCACTCCAAAATTTGCATTCGCAGATAGTACGGATCCTTGACCCGTTTCAAAGTACATCACGTTATGACCCACTGTGCCACGGTTCAACGACAATGCGGCTTGCTGTGCGTCTTTCAAAATATCCAGATTGATACCGAAGCTCTTGTTGGCTTTCTCTGTTCCCGCAATGGATTGAAAAATCAAATCGACGGGTGCGCCTTTTTCAATGAGCTGAATCTGGTTGGTTACGTGCGTCAGAATGCAGGATTGCGTGGGAATGCCATACTGGTTGATGACCTCATCTACCATGCAATACAGATTCATCAGCACTGGAATGCTATCCGTGGCAGGATTAATCCCGATCACCGCGTCACCCGCACCGTACAGCAGACCATCCAGCATTGATGCCGCAATTCCACGTAGATCATCTGTCGGATGGTTGGGTTGCAGGCGCGATGAAAGGTGGCCAGGCAATCCGATGGTGTCACGAAATGCCGTGACGACATGGCATTTTTTAGCGACCAGAATTAAATCCTGATTGCGCATCAACTTACTGACGGCTGCCGCCATTTCAGGCGTAACTCCAGTGGCTATCCTCTTTAATGCGACCGTATCCGCCTCATCTGAAAGCAACCAGTCGCGAAAATCCCCCACCGTGAGATGACTGATCTCAGAAAATGCCTGCAGGTCATGGCTATCAACAATCAGACGCGTAATTTCATCAGATTCGTAAGGAATCAACAACTCTTCGAGAAAGAGTTTGAGTGGAATAGCCGCCAGACACATTCTGGCCGCCATACGCTCGGCATAGGTTTCGGCTGCCACTCCGGCCAGGCAATCTCCCGAACGCGCAGGGGTCGCTTTCGCCATGACCTCTTTTAACGAACTGAATCGGTAGGTCGTTGCGCCCACAACGTGTTGATATGCCATGTGTTCTTCCCTGAGTCATTTCTTGAGAACATAGAAGCGGTAAACAGCTTTATAAGGAATTCGCGCTTCTTTGCCTAGTTGGGTTTGATTGCAACCTTCTGTTGGAGCTTGACCACCTTCGGTGTTTATACGTTGAATACTTGATATCTGTGCGAAGGTTCCGGCATTAGAGGCAGGTTTTGCACTCAACAGCAACCATGGGATAGCTTTCGCATCAGGGACACTGTATTTTTCCTTCACCACACCAATCACTTTGCTACCATCATTTGATTCCCAAGTCGGGCCCGCATAATGATGAGCAATTATATTTCCATTCGTATCATATAAATCAGCCTCGGGTGCTTTGAATTTCCATTCGAACTTCAGTGAATTAACTTGCGGGCTTTTACATTCGTAAATCTGGACCCCCTCAGCTTTGGATTCAAGCAAGACAACTTGATCAATTGGAGTTTTGAGAATATCAGGGACTTCAATATCAGCTGCAAAGCATACAACATAATTGACTGCAAAGATTATCGTCAATAATGTTTTAATAAATATTGGGATGAGTTTTGAGTTCATTCGATTCCTCAACGCAGTTTCCAATGCCAACTCCTGCACAAGGTGCATCATACCTATTTTTCATCATTTACTACGTTACTCAATCTCAGACATTATTCAACTTGTCCAGTTCACTCGTTTATCAAGGATGCGCACACCCTATTAGCAGTAAGATTTGCACAGAAGTGGAAAATAAATATGGATCAATAACGATGCAAAACTGCCGAAGAAAATTGTATGCTTTTTATTAGGAGTCTAACCATAGGACAAACACTGATGGAAAATTGCGAAAATAGCCTATTTTTACGAGCCCCTTAGATTTGTATTCTAGGAATTTAGAAAAGCTATTTAAGGTAGTGAAATGCCGTCATCTGGTAAAAATTACTTAATCATGATTGAAGTACTGAGAAAAATGAATATGGACGAAAACTATCGGCCAACAGATTACGAGCAAAAAGTCGTAGCAGATTTTCTAAAAGAAGATAAACCTTCACATAGACGATCAAAAAAAGAAACAAGAAATATTCAGCAAATTGTTCATGATCGAATTTGCAGGTAACTATAAGTCAATCTTTGATTGACCTATGCGGATTCCACACAACCTCCCAGAGGTGTTGGTCGGGATCTTGAAAGTAACCCGCGTAACCTCCCCAAGAAGTATCTTGAGCAGGTTTTACTATTACTGCACCTGCGCTTTTCTTCCGCCATAACTGAATCGACCTCGGCCTTGGAAGAAACATTATGTCCAAGTTATAATTCAGTTGCGCTTGGCTTTCCTGGTGAGAGACCAGAATCATGTGCAAGACTTTTGCGTGGCCAAATGGCGAGCTTTAGCCCATCTTGCAAATCAAAGAATGCAACCGCAGATTCTGATTGACCGTCGATTAGTGCATAATTGCGGCATGAATAGCGTTTTGATAATCGGCTGCGGAGACATTGCGATGCGGGTCATCCCATTGCTCCGGCAAAAATATCGGGTGTTTGCTCTGGTGCGCAATCCGTCAAATTTTGCCAGGTTGCGTTCATTGAGCGTTGTTCCAGTCGCCGGGGATCTGGATGACCGGACCAGCCTGTTACGTATAGCCGGACTGTCGAATGTGGTACTGCATTTTGCACCACCGCAAAATCAGGGAGAGCTCGACACCCGTACGCGCAACCTCCTTTCCGTGCTAGGCCAAAGGTCAGGCCCCAAACGGCTTATATACTTAAGTACCAGCGGTGTTTATGGCGATTGTCGAGGCGCTTGGATAAACGAAAGTCATTTACTTAATCCTCAAACCGCACGCGCCCGACGCCGGGTTGATGCAGAGGTGCAGATACGTGGATGGGCCATTCGCAATGGCGTTCAAGCATCTATCCTGCGTGTTCCCGGCATTTATGCAGCAGATCGTTTGCCACTTGAAAGACTGCGCACAGGATCACCTGCCATCGTTTCAAATGAGGATAGCTATACGAATCACATCCACGCGGACGATCTTGCGCGCATTGTCATCATGGCATTGCGCAACGGAAAACCGAACCGGGTTTACCATGCGTGCGATGCCAGCGAAATGAAGATGGGTGACTATTTCGATATCGTGGCAGATGCGTATGACCTGCCCCGTCCCGCAAGAAAGTCGCGCGCAGAAGTCGAGCTAAGTGTGTCACCGACGCTATGGTCATTCATGAATGAATCAAGGCGCTTAAGCAACGAACGGATGATGCAGGAACTTAAAGTTTCACTACGTTATACTAAAGTGACCGATGCGCTTACCTCTAAGATTCGCTGATGGATGAATAGAGACTATTGAGAGTTACAAAATATATGAATCTTCAGACCGCCCTACTGAATGTCAGGCAAATGGAAGAAGCCGACCGGCTAACGGTAGTCTCTGGCATACCCATCATCGAGTTGATGGCCAATGCAGGTGCTGCTGTCGCACTAACTATTATGCAACGCTGGTCTGCTCAACCAGTCACCGTTTTATGTGGCCCGGGTAACAATGGTGGGGATGGTTTTGTTACGGCCCGTCTACTTGGCGAAGCAGGATGGAAAGTCCGCGTCGCACTGTTTGGTGAGCGCGATCATCTAGCCGGAGCTGCACGCCATCACGCTGATTGCTGGCAGGGCTGTATTGAACCTTTAACTACAGACGTCCTTAACGGTGCTAATTTGGTCGTGGATGCAATATTTGGAGCCGGGCTTAGCCGCCCACTTGAGGGAGCGGCAGCGAAAACTTTGGCAGATGCGGCTTTAAAAAAAATCCCGATTGTCGCAATTGACGTACCGAGCGGTTTGATGGGAGATACCGGTGAATCGCTTGGTGCGGTTCCTATTGCTTTGACCGTTACTTTTTTTCGGAAGAAACCCGGACACGTGCTGTTGCCCGGTCGCTTGCTGTGCGGAGAAATCATCGTTGCTGACATCGGCACCCCGGATACCCTGTTGCCTGACCTTGCGCCCGATACTTTTGAGAATGATCCCGACCTATGGATCTCCGTTTTGCCGCGCCCTCAAGAAGGGGGCAACAAGTTCACGCGCGGGCACGCCCTGATTGCCGGGGGCTATCCCTTAACCGGAGCTGCGCGTATGGCTGCCCGTGCTGCGGCTCGCGCAGGTGCCGGGTTAACAACCATTGCCGTACCTGAGATTGCCTTCCCAATCTATTCCGCCGCCCTGACCAGTATCATGGTACACCCCATCAAAGTGCAGGAAGACTTTGATCGGTTGCTGGAGGATCGTCGCTACACAAGTTTATTGGTCGGCCCTGGAGCAGGAGTAACCGAGGTAACGCGAACCCGGGCTCTCGCCTTGTTAAGAACGGGTCGCGCCACCGTGCTGGATGCTGATGCAATTACTGTCTTCCAGAATGATCCCCAGACGCTTTTTCAGGCAATCATTGGGCCTTGTATTCTAACCCCGCATGAGGGGGAATTTGTACGTTTGTTCGATACCAGCGGTGACAAACTGACCCGCGCCCGTTCTGCCGCACGTAGCAGTGGGGCAATCATTGTGCTGAAAGGAAGTGATACGGTGATTGCCTCTCCCGATGGCAGAGCGATCATCAACACAAATGCACCTCCTGCGTTGGCCACTGCGGGTGCGGGGGATGTTCTATGTGGAATTTTATTGGGTCTGCTGGCTCAAGGCATGGATCCTTTTTTAGCTGCCGCTGCAGCAGTGTGGATGCATGGAGCCGCTGCAACAGAATTTGGCCCGGGGTTGATTGCAGAAGATTTGGCCGAGTTACTTCCCGGTGTATTAAGACGCTTGTATGCCACGGGTTGATTGAAAGAATAAGAACAGTTCTTCAGGAACTGCACGACAGCATCGAACAACCGGGTTTGTTGATTGCCCAGTCCGGACGTTTTTCAATTAACTCCGGAGATACGTAATCTGTGTAGGGATTGCGGGCCGCGTCCATCAGTTTGTTTATCATGCTGGTATCGCCTTGCATGACTGCATCAATCGCTTGCTGGGCCAGATAGTTGCGCAAAACTAAGCGCGGATTAACCTGATTCATGCGGAATCGGCGTGCCTCATCGGTATCCTGCTGCAACCCGAGGCGCACGGCATAGCGTTGCAGCCACTGTTCAAAAAATGCGCAGTGATTTTCATAAAGATCCTGTTTGTAGAATGCAGAGCGCAAACTCTCCAGTTCGGGAGCGTGTTGCTTAATGGCTGCCAAGGTCCTGAAAAATTCAGTCATATCAACTTCGGCGTTTGTCATCAACTCAAAAACGCTTTCAATCAACTCAGCATCTTCATCCTGCCATTGCAGCAAGCCGAATTTTGCAGCCAGCATGGAATACATACTGCTCAGTAACGTTGCATCAAATTGGGCAAGCCCTTCTTCAAGAACCTCCCTCGAAGGCGCAACCGGCGCAAGCGCAACGGCGAGCCGCTCCAGATTCCAGCGTGCCACGGCAGTCTGTTTTCCCAGACAATAGCGGTGTGATTCGGCATCGGTTGTATTGGGAGTCCAGCCGGGATCAAAATTGTCCATCCAGCCATAGGGACCATAATCTATGGTCAGTCCTGCGATGGACATGTTGTCTGTGTTCATGACGCCATGCACGAAACCGACACGCAGCCATTCCACGACCAGCTGTGCTGTTCTTTCACAAACAGTGCGAAACCAGATCGCAAAACGTTCGGGTGAGGTTTCTTTGATAAAAGAAAAATCTCGCGTTATCGTAAAATCAATCAGCCGTTTAAGTAATTCATGCTCACCCCGTGACGCTAGAATCTCGAAATGGCCAAAGCGTGTAAACGTGGGGGCAACCCGACACACAATCGCCCCCGGTTCCGGGCGGGGATTTCCATCATAAAGCATGTCCCGCATAACTTGTTCGCCGGTAGTAATCAAACTAAGCGCACGCGTGGTGGGAATCCCCAGATGATGCATGGCCTCGCTGCACAGGAATTCCCTGAGTGAGGAGCGCAGAACAGCGCGACCATCTGCTCTACGGGAATACGGGGTCATACCCGCGCCCTTAAGCTGCAATTCCCAGCGCTCGCCGGACAGGTTGATTACCTCTCCAAGTCCAATGGCTCGGCCATCCCCCAGCTGTCCCGCCCAACTCCCGAACTGGTGCCCGCCATAGCAGGTGGCGTAAGGTTCCATGCCTTTCAACAAAGCATTACCTGAAAAAACAGCAAGAAAATCTCCCGACTGCACCTCTTCCGGGGAAAGATTCAATAGCCGGGCAACTTCACTTGAATAGGCCAGCAGGGTCGGATTAGTCACAGGCGTCGGCAACACTCTGGCCCAACAGACTTCTTTAGTTTGGCGGGGCTGCAATGTTCCTTCCAAGTCCCCCGGCAATTCCTTGATGAAGCGATTGTCAAACGTTAATGGGTTCACAAGTTGTGGTAAAAAATTGATCACAGATGCGTTTATCTTACCCGATTAAAATAGTAGGGAATAGATTTTTGCTGGTGACAAGCACAAAAAGTTCGATAGCAGTCGAGTTTACTTGGCCCAGAATTCTGACTGACTGATTGCTGCAACGATTGATGCCAGCCGATTTTTTTGAGTGGGATCCAGATTCTTGTAACTCAACGCAACCGCAAGCACTTTTTCAATATCCGACGGGGCCGAGATTTCCGATTTCCGTCCTTCCATTGCATTTTTCATGACCTGAAGTTTGAGCGCACGCCTGTCCTGCATGAAAGCTTCCGGGGTTGGAATCTCAAGCAAGGATTCCAGTTGTAGCAGCAAGCGATCAAACGGTTCAACTCTATTAGTACCTTTGCCGCCAGCTTGAAAACGCTCCTGCAACGCCTGCTCCCAGCGAGGCGGTAAATCAGCCAGAGATTCCCAGCGCGTTTGAATGTCTGCTCCCGAAGCGGCGGATTCTAGCTCTTCGCAAAGCGCAAGTTTGGTGCGCAATGCATCGCAAGTGAGTTGCCAGATTCGACGTGCACTCCCTGCCAGATGCTCTTGGGCTTGCTTGCGTGCAGCCTGATATCCGGCCTCCAGTTTGGCAGCCTGATTTCTTGGAGGTTCGCCTGCTTTGCGCCACTCCGTGTCAACGCTGGCCAGAATCCGCTTAATGTCAGCCTGCGGGGTGTCCTGGTGAAGCGCGTCAAGCTGCACGATCAAAGCTTCGCGCACCGTCTGGCTGGCTTTGAATTCAGCATCGCGTGCGCTGAATGCCGCTTCCCGCTGGCTCATTAGAGTATCGCTTGCCGCTTTGAATTCTGCCCACAACTGGTTTTCGATCTTGCGCGGAAGCGGCTGCGCTTTGGCGTGACTTTGCCATTGAGACTGCAACTCCCGAAGTTTCATCATCGCTTCACGGCTTTGTGCTTCATTAGCAAGCGCCTTTGTGCGTAGGATCAATTGTTCCCGTTCCGTTTGTGCACTGGCCTGCGCTTCCTTCAAGGGCATTTCCAGACGTTCAATACTGGCCTTCATATGTTCCAACAATGTCGCTTGCGACTTGTGCGGCACGGTATGCTCAAGCGGGCCGAGCTTGCGCCATTCAGTTTGAAAATGCGCCAGCGCATGCCCTATTTTTTTCCAATCCGGTATGGACTGATGATCGGCAGCGATGTCCAACGCATCCAGCACAGCTAACAGAGCCTTCCGTGCGGCCAAATTTTCATGTCTTGCCTCGTTCAATTGGGCCAAGTGCGCTGCCACCGGAAGGTAGGCGGTTTTCAGTGCTCCGTCAAAACGTTGCCAGAGAGTCTTGCTGGTCGCCCCGCCCAGACGGTCCAATTCTTTCCAGCGGGCACGCAACTGTTCGATATTTTTTTCAAGTTGCTTGAGCGGCAATTTGACCGGACGCGAGCCTTCCTCTGCAACTGTCGAAGCAGCAAGCGTCTCTGCTTCCACAACGAGGTCGTCACGCACCCGACCGCCTCCCCAATGCTGCCAGCCTTTGAGGCGCGAAAATTCGACTTGAAGTGTGCCAATACGAACCTGTAAAGCCGCATCAGTTTCGCCTTTATCAGAGGCTGTTTGCAGAGTCGCCAACTGCTTTCCTGCCTCGGCGAGATGGCCGGCGGCAAGCGCCGCTTCCGCAGCATCTGCTACAGCCATCGCTATCTGAATGCGCGTTTTTAGCTCGGCCTGATTCTTTTCTTTTGCGATGAGACTATTTTGTTTTCTCAGTTTTTTACGCGCGTCATCCTGAAAGTGCAAGTATTCGTCAAATCGTGTATTGAACGCGTTATTGATACCCGTATTGGCGAGCGGCGGAAGACCTTGCCAACGCTCTGAGGCCGCTGCCATGAGCGCCGTTGGAGGCGGATTGGTTGTTTCATCCGCATTTTGCATGGCCGTCTGGCATGCATGCAACTCTCCGAGAATGGCCAGCTTGCTTTCCATCAGAATCAAGTCTTGCAACGCCGACTGGATTGCCGTGCCAAGGTCGGCAAGAGCGCTCTCCTCAGGCAAGAGCGGGGAAGTTGCTGGCGGCATGCTCGCCAGGATAGTGCGCGCCTTTTCTCCAATTGCGGCAAGCTGTGTAGAAAGTTCTTGCGGCATAGCGCCAGCTACCGCTATGCCGGCGCAAGCGGAATTCAATTCCACCAATATCTGTTTTGCCTCGCTTGACCACCGGCTGACGGCACGCTTGTGTTCACCCGACTTGCGCATGGTTTCTGCAAGGTCTTCCTGCAGTTGGGAGAATTTTGATTTTTGCTCCTCTTCGATGTGAGCGGGATCAAGCAGTGCCCACGCCCGGTTGAGTTCAACCAAACGATTAGCCGGAATCATCGACGCATTAATCATCGACGCGGAGGCCTGAATAAGAATCGCCGCATTCGCACGAGTCTCGCGCTGCCTAACCAGCGTTTCATAGCGCTGCTTGGCCAACCCGTGAACGCGCCGGTCATGTTTGCGGAATTCACGCTCGGCGGTTCGCAAACCCTCTTCACCCGACAAGGCCTGCACAGCTGAGAGTTTGTGATCGATCAACTGGGCGTCGATAGCCAGCGCCAGCAACTCCGTATCATTGCCCAGAGCAGCTTGCAGCCTGCTTTCCCAAGTCGGCCCGACCGGAACGATGGGCTGAGTGACAGAAACGTCATTGTCGGGAAGGACACTTTTTTTAAATATCTTACTAAACATAGTTATTTAATCCGCATCCCGGGCAACGCCCCTTCATCCGGGCTCAGGATAAACAAACCGGGTGCCTCTCCCGAAGCAGCCAGCACCATCCCTTCAGATAAGCCGAATTTCATTTTACGTGGGGCAAGATTGGCTACCATCACCGTCATACGGCCTTTCAGTTTTTCAGGATCATATGCCGACTTGATCCCTGCGAAAACGGTGCGCGGCTGTTCCTCTCCAATGTCCAGAGTCAGTTTCAGCAATTTCTCAGCGCCCTCCACATGCTCGGCATTAACTATTTTCGCCACACGCAAATCTACTTTGCTGAAATCCTCGATGCTGATCGTTTCAGCGATGGGAGCAATCGCATGCTGTTGCGCTTCAGCATGGCGTGTTTGAGAATGGGAGTCATCGGCTGGTGCCGCAATTTGTATATTCGCCGCGATCATGGCGTCAATTTGTTTTTGATCCACACGGGTCATCAAGTGCTGGTAAGTATTAATACGGGCGGGGAGCACGGACAGATCGCTCCACAAAAAGTCGCGTTCCAGATCAAATAGCTCGGTGGCAATTCGGGAAGTCAGTGCAGGCAACACCGGACGTAGCAAAATCGACAGCACATAGAAGCCGTGTAACGCACGTGAGCAGATATCATGGAGCTCAGTCCGTTTTGTTTCATCCTTGGCCAGAGTCCATGGTGCGGCGAGAGCAATTTCGCCATTAATACGATCAGCAAAAGCCATGATTTCTCGCACGGCACGGCCATAATCCCGAGCCTCAAAGGAGGCAGCTACGGTTTGGCCGCTGGCAATGGCTCCATCGAGTAGTGGTTGAGCATCCTTAAATGCCAGTTTCCCGTCAAAGTATTTATTGATAAATCCTGCACAGCGACTGGCAATGTTAATGTACTTTCCGACCAGATCACTGTTCACCTTGGCAACGAAATCCTCAAGATTAAGATCAATATCCTCCATTGTCCCATTCAGCTTGGAAGCATAATAGTAACGCAGATATTCAGGGTTAAGTCCCTGCTTAAGATAGCTGTCAGCGGTAATAAACGTACCCCGTGATTTGCTCATTTTCTCGCCGTTGACGGTAAGGAATCCGTGCGCGAACAATTTGGTCGGCGTGCGGTAGCCCGCGTGCTGCAGCATGGCAGGCCAGAATAAAGCATGAAAGTAGAGAATATCTTTACCGATGAAGTGATACAACTCAGTCTGGGAGTCAGCATTCCAGAATTCGTTAAAATCAAAGCCTTGTTTATTACAGTATTGCTGAAAACTGCCCATGTAGCCCACAGGCGCATCCAGCCACACATAAAAATACTTTCCGGGCGCGTCGGGAATCTCGAAACCGAAGTAGGGTGCATCACGCGAGATATCCCAGTCGGACAGTTTATTTTCACTGTCGCTGCCCAACCATTCCTGCATTTTGTTTGAGGCTTCAGGTTGCAGGGTGTCGCTGCGTGTCCATTTGCGCAAAAACTGCTGGCAGGTTTCGGCAGAGAGTTTGAAAAAGTAATGATCGGAATTACGGCGCTCCGGTTGCGCGCCGGACACGGCGGAATAGGGATTGATCAATTCGGTAGGTGCATACGTCGTACCGCAGGCTTCGCAATTGTCGCCGTATTGATCTTTGGCATGGCACTTGGGACATTCACCCTTAATGAATCGATCCGGCAAGAACATGTTTTTGACCGGATCGTAAAACTGCTCAATTGAGCGAACCTCAATCAAACCTGCAGCTTTAAGATTGCGATAAATTGTTTCAGAATAATGCCGGGTTTCAGCACTATTGGTACTGCCGTAGTGATCGAACGCCACATAAAATCCGTCAAAATCCGCCTTGTGCTCATGCCACACACGGTCGATTAATTGCTCGGGTGTTATACCCTCCTTTTCTGCGCGTAGCATGATGGGCGTACCGTGGGTATCGTCTGCACCGACATAATGACAGAGGTTCCCCTGCATTTTTTGGAAGCGCACCCAGATGTCCGTCTGGATGTACTCAACCAGATGGCCCAAGTGGATACTGCCGTTGGCATAGGGTAGTGCTGAAGTAACGAGAATTTTGCGGGTCATGTTGCGTCAATCCTTAAGTGAGGTGCAATTGTAGCAAACACCACGCGTGAATGCGGAAATTGGGTAAAATGTACCACCCCTGCAGAGGCAACTTAATTTTAATAGAGGCAACTATGGCTTTTACCGAAGCGGATGTACTGACAGCACTGAAGCAACTGACTGACCCAAATACGAAAAAGGATTTCGTCAGCGGCAAGTCCGTGAAGAACATTAAAATCAGTGATAACAATGTATCACTGGACATTTTGCTCGGCTATCCGGCCAAGAGCGTATGGGACGAAATTAAATCGCTGGTGGAAAGCCATCTGCGAAGCACTTTGTCAGGCGCGGGTAACGTGACTGCAAGCGTGAGCAGCAAAGTGGTGCCGCATGCAGTTCAGCGCGGGGTGAAGCTGGTTGACGGAGTAAAAAATATTATCGCCGTAGCCAGCGGCAAAGGCGGCGTGGGCAAGTCCACCACCGCAGTTAATCTGGCGCTGGCACTGGCCGCTGAAGGCGCCAAGGTCGGTATGCTGGACGCCGACATCTATGGCCCGTCGCAACCGACGATGCTGGGAATCTCCGGGCAACCGGTATCCAAGGATGGGCAATCGATGGAGCCGATGGAAGGTCATGGCTTGCAAGCGATGTCCATTGGTTTCATGATCGATGGTGACGATGTGCCGATGGTGTGGCGTGGCCCGATGGTAACCCAGGCACTGGACCAATTGCTCAGGCAGACCCATTGGCAAGGTCTAGATTATTTAGTGGTGGATCTGCCGCCGGGGACTGGCGACATTCAGTTAACGCTGGCACAGAAAGTACCGGTGACCGGTGCGGTGATTGTGACCACGCCCCAGGACATTGCACTGATGGATGCCCGCAAGGGCCTCAAGATGTTCGAGAAAGTGGATATAAAAATTATCGGCATCGTTGAGAATATGAGTACCCACATCTGTTCCCAGTGCGGGCATGAAGAACACATCTTCGGCGCGGGTGGTGGCGAAAAAATGTGTGCGGATTATGGCGTCGAGTTTCTGGGGGGTTTGCCGCTCGATATCAGCATCCGTGAACAAGCCGATTCAGGCAAACCGACGGTAGTGGCTGATCCGAACAGCGCGATTGCCAAGGTCTACAAGCAAATTGCGCGTCGGGTGGCTGTCAAGATTGCGGAAATGGCACAGGATCACAGCGCGGTATTTCCAAAGATTGTGGTACAGAATACATAAGAAAGGAGAAGGGAGAAGAGTGAAGGGTGAGCGGGTAGCCTACTGGTTTTCCCCTTATCCTTATCCCTTCCCCTAATTGCAATGAGCATTAAAGCCGATAAATGGATCCGCCGCATGGCGGAGCAGCATGGAATGATCGAGCCATTTGAGCCGGGTCAGGTTAAAGAAGTTGACGGCAAGCGCATCGTGTCTTATGGGACGTCAAGCTACGGCTACGATATCCGCTGCTCGGAAGAATTTAAACTCTTCACCAACATCAACAGCACGATTGTTGATCCGAAAAACTTTGACCCCAATTCTTTCGTAGAGGTGCATGGTGAATACTGCATTATTCCACCCAACTCTTTTGCTCTGGCACGCACCGTCGAATATTTCCGCATCCCGCGAAACGTACTGACCATCTGTCTCGGCAAAAGCACCTATGCACGTTGCGGCATCATAGTGAACGTCACTCCGTTCGAACCGGAATGGGAAGGCTATGTCACGCTTGAATTCTCCAACACCACCCCCTTGCCAGCCAAGATTTATGCCAACGAAGGAGTTGCTCAAGTGTTGTTTTTTGAGAGTGATGAAATCTGCGAAACTTCCTACAAAGACAGAGGTGGAAAATATCAGGGGCAACATGGCGTGACTTTACCCAAAATGTAATGGGAACCACTATTAATTCAAATTTGCGAGCATCTGCCACGCGGCTTGCCTGCTTACCCCACTTCGTTGCCATACTGCGTTGCTCATAAAAAGTTATTCCTAACATATCAGATATATGCGTCGTCACAATTTTTTACTCGCGCCTAGTCTGGCTTAGAAATTAGAATTAATAGAGATTCCCCAATATGAATGATGAACAGCATCCGATCATCTGGCGCGGCCCCAACGGCGAAGTCATCGCCTGTGTTGAAAAGAACAAAGTGCTGCTTGAAAACCTCGAAGAAATCCGCCAAGTCTGTCAGGATGCCCTGGAAGATGCCGTGCTGATGGGCTGCGACGAGCAACAGTTCCGTGCCGTGCTGGCCGAGTTGATGAACAGCCTGAAAAACCCTTACCCGCCTCGCGAATAGTTTCTTGCTGATGGCGTTGAATAACTCGCCACAGCCATCCCGAAAATCTGCGACAATCCGCGCCTTATGGCATTGCCTGACTGCGTTTCTCCACCGAGGAGTATTGAATGAAATTTAATTTTCCCATCATCATTATTGACGAAGATTTTCGTTCCGAGAATGCCAGCGGTCACGGCATTCGTGATCTTGCCGAAGCAATCCAGAAAGAAGGGATCGAAGTCGTCGGCATGACCAGCTATGGCGACCTGACTTCATTTGCACAACAGCAAAGCCGTGCCTCGGCTTTCGTTCTTTCTATCGATGACGAAGAATTCGGCGCGGGAAGTGAGGAAGAAACAGAAGTCGCCCTTCGAACGCTTCGCGCTTTCGTTGAAGAAATTCGTTTTAAAAATTCCGATATTCCAATCTACCTGTACGGAGAAACCCGTACCTCCCGCCATATTCCAAATGATGTTTTGCGTGAATTACACGGTTTCATTCACATGCACGAAGACACCCCGGAATTTGTAGCCCGCCACATCATCCGTGAGGCAAAATCCTATCTCGACTCGCTGGCGCCCCCATTTTTCCGCGCGTTGGTGGGCTATGCGCAGGACGGCTCCTATTCCTGGCATTGCCCCGGACATTCCGGTGGAGTAGCATTCCTGAAATCACCGGTAGGGCGCATGTTCCACCAGTTCTTCGGTGAAAACATGCTGCGTGCCGATGTGTGTAACGCTGTGGACGAATTGGGACAACTCCTCGACCATACCGGGCCGGTAGCTGCATCCGAACGAAACGCGGCACGTATTTTCAATGCCGACCATTTGTTCTTTGTAACCAACGGCACCTCCACTTCGAACAAAATTGTCTGGCACTCCACGGTGGCTCCGGACGACATCGTGGTGGTGGATCGCAATTGCCACAAATCGATTCTGCACGCGATCATGATGACCGGTGCCGTGCCGGTATTCCTCACTCCCACGCGTAATAATTTCGGCATCATCGGACCGATTCCGCTGAGTGAATTCGAACCGGAAACAATTCAGCGTAAAATTGATGCGAATCCGTTCATCAAGGACAAAACGCGTAAACCTCGTGTTTTGACCATCACACAAAGTACGTATGACGGCGTGTTATACAACGTGGAAACGCTGAAGTACATGCTGGATGGAAAAATCGATACGCTGCATTTTGATGAGGCCTGGTTGCCTCATGCCACTTTCCATGATTTCTACAAAGACATGCACGCCATAGGCCGTGACCGTCCCCGTGCTAAGGAATCCATGATTTTTTCTACCCAGTCGACACACAAATTGCTGGCCGGATTGAGCCAGGCTTCGCAGATTCTGGTGCAGGATAGTGACAAGCACAAACTGGATCGCCACTGCTTCAACGAAGCCTATCTGATGCACACTTCTACCAGTCCGCAATATGCCATCATCGCCTCGTGCGACGTGGCTGCGGCCATGATGGAACCACCGGGCGGAACTGCACTAGTGGAGGAATCCATTGCAGAAGCGCTCGATTTCCGTCGTGCCATGCGTAAAGTGGATGCCGAATTCGGCGCAGACTGGTGGTTCAAGGTATGGGGGCCGGATTACCTGGTGGAAGAAGGGATGGCATCCCGCGAAGACTGGATGCTCAATGCCGATGACCGCTGGCACGGTTTTGGGAAACTGGCTCCGAATTTCAATATGCTCGACCCGATCAAGGCGACCATTATTACTCCGGGGCTGGATGTGGATGGTGACTTCGCCGATGCCGGCATCCCCGCCGCTATTGTGACAAAGTATCTGGCCGAACATGGCGTGGTCGTGGAAAAAACTGGCCTGTATTCTTTCTTCATCATGTTCACCATCGGCATCACCAAAGGGCGTTGGAACACCATGGTGACGGAGTTGCAACAGTTTAAGGATGACTATGACAAGAATCATCCGCTGTGGCGCATTCTGCCCGAATTCATCGCAAAAAACCCACGCTACGAGAAGATCGGATTGCGCGATTTGTGCGACCAGATACACGGCATCTACAAAGCCAATGACGTGGCACGCCTGACTACCGAAATGTATTTGTCCGACATGGTTCCTGCCATGAAACCGTCCGACGCCTTCGCCAAAATGGCGCACGGAGAAATCGACCGGCTACGTATCGATGAACTGGAAGGACGCGCCACGGCAGTGTTACTCACCCCTTATCCTCCCGGCATTCCGCTACTTATCCCAGGTGAAGTCTTTAATAAAACCATCGTTGACTACCTGAGATTTGCCCGCGACTTTAACAAGCAGTTCCCGGGTTTCGAAACGGATATCCATGGCTTGGTATCCGGCGAAGAAGACGGCAAGCGCGTTTATTATGTAGATTGCGTTCGATAAACTGTGCCGGTTAAGCCGAATGAAGTTACTAAAAACCCTGTTTTAATCGTTTGAATTATAATGACTGCTCAACCATGCTGCCGTGGCACGTTAGTTTGGTAATATTCCCCCTTGAAAATCATTCATACAGGTGTTAAATGATTCTTGTTACTGGCTCTGCCGGATTTATCGGTGCAAATTTTATTCTTGACTGGCTGGCTCAATCCGATGAAACAGCTCTCACGCTGGATAAGCTCACTTACGCGGGCAATCTTGAGAATCTCGCCTCGCTGCAAAATGATCCGCGACACATTTTCGTACAAGGCGACATCGGTGACAGCAATCTGGTCAGTGGATTACTTACCCAATATCGTCCGCGCGCCGTTATCAACTTTGCCGCAGAAAGTCATGTTGACCGCTCGATCAACGGACCCGGCGAATTTATCGAAACCAATATCGTGGGAACCTATCGCCTGCTTGAGTCGGTACGGGGTTACTGGTCTGAACTTCCCGAAGCCGAACGTAACAGTTTCCGTTTCCTGCATGTTTCCACCGACGAAGTTTACGGTTCGCTGGACTTTGACGAACCACAATTTGCCGAAACGCGCGGCTTTGAGCCCAACAGTCCCTATTCTGCTTCCAAAGCTGCCTCCGACCATCTGGTGCGGGCGTGGCATCACACCTACGGCTTGCCGGTACTGACGACCAATTGTTCCAATAATTACGGCCCTTACCAGTTTCCCGAAAAGCTCATCCCGCTGATGATCCACCATGCGGTCACCGGCAAGCCCCTACCAATTTATGGAGACGGAAAGAATGTGCGCGACTGGCTGTACGTTTCCGATCACTGCACGGCCATCCGTCGTGTACTTGAAGCAGGGCGTGTAGCCGAAACATATAACATTGGCGGATGGAATGAAAAATCCAATCTTGAAGTAGTCAATACCCTGATCGAAATTCTTGATCAGGAAACGCCGCGGGCCGATGGACTTTCCTATCGCGAGCAAATCACTTATGTAAAAGATCGCCCGGGCCATGACCGCCGTTATGCCATTGATGCCGGCAAAATTGAGCGGGAACTCGGTTGGAAACCAAATGAATCCTTTGAAACCGGCATCCGCAAGACCGTACGTTGGTATCTTGATAACAAGGAATGGGTCGAGCACGTTACCACAGGTTCCTACCGCGATTGGATGAAACAGCAATATGGCGATTGATATTCTGCTGCTTGGCAAGAACGGCCAAGTTGGTTGGGAGCTACAACGCGCGCTGTCCCCACTGGGGGAAATTTTTGCACTGGGCTCTGCCGAATGCGACCTCACCAATACAGGACAATTACAAGCGACAGTTCGCTCGCTTAAACCCGCGATCATCGTCAATGCGGCGGCTTACACCGCCGTTGATAAAGCCGAAAGCGAGCCTGAACTGGCACGCAAAATTAACGGAATTGCACCCGGCATCCTCGCTGAAGAAGCGAAAAAGATTGGCGCATGGCTGGTGCATTACTCTACCGATTACGTTTTTGACGGCACCCAATCCGGTGCCTATTCAGAAAAAGATCCAACTTCCCCGCTCAGTGTTTATGGATCAACCAAACTGGAAGGGGAACAGGCAATCCAGCAAGCAGATTGTCGTCACCTGATTATCCGCACCAGTTGGGTGTTTGCCGCCCGGGGCGGGAATTTTGCCAAAACCATTCTTCGTCTCGGCCGCGAACGCGAGATGTTGAAAATTGTGGCGGATCAGTTCGGTGCCCCAACCTCGGCAGAACTGATTGCCGATGTCACCGCACTTTGCCTGCGCGAAGTGCAATACCGGGAGAATGATGACTTAAAGGGGATATATCATCTGGTTGCCGGCGGTGATACAAGCTGGCACGGTTACGCCCAGTTTGTACTGGAGCATGCTGCAAGGCTGGGCTGCATCCTTAAGTGCCCGGCTGACAATGTCGAACCGATACCAACCGACGGATATCCTTTGCCCGCCAAGCGACCCGCTAACTCACGGCTTGACACCTCAAAATTGCAACGGGAATTTGGCCTGTATCTTCCCGAATGGACCTATCACGCTGAACGCATGTTGGCTGAAATTATCACCTAAGGAGACCGCATGAAACCAAGAAAAGGCATCATTCTCGCCGGGGGCTCCGGCACACGACTGTTTCCCGCAACGCTGGCGGTATCCAAGCAGTTGTTGCCGATCTATGACAAACCAATGATCTACTATCCGTTGGCTGCACTGATGCTGGCAGGAATTCGCGATATCCTGATTATTTCTACCCCGCAGGACACCCCCCGTTTCGAGCAGTTATTTGGTGATGGTGCGAATTGGGGACTATCACTTTCCTACGCGGTACAGCCCTCGCCGGATGGCCTAGCCCAAGCATTTATCATCGGTGAGCAATTTGTTGCAGGCAATCCTTCTGCACTGGTACTGGGCGACAACATCTTTCATGGCCATGATTTTGCCACCTTGCTGCAACGCGCCAATGCGCGTACCGGCGGAGCCACCGTATTTGCCTACCCGGTGCATGACCCGGAACGCTATGGTGTGGTTGAATTCGATGCTGCAGGCAAGGCCATCAGTCTGGAAGAAAAACCAAAAGCGCCCAAGTCACGTTACGCAGTCACCGGGCTTTATTTCTACGACGAGCAAGTGGTGGAAATTGCCAAAAACCTGAAACCTTCCCCACGAGGCGAACTGGAAATTACCGATCTCAACCGTATTTATCTTGAGCAGTCAAAACTGGAAGTCGAAGTCATGGGACGAGGCTATGCATGGCTCGATACCGGCACCCATGAATCCATGCTCGAAGCGTCACAGTTCATTCAAACGATTGAGCGTAGGCAAGGCCTCAAAGTCGCGGCGCCAGAAGAAATCGCCTGGCGGCAAGGCTGGATTGATGATGCCAAGTTGGAACAACTGGCTCAGCCTCTTGCCAAAAACGGGTATGGTCAATACCTGCTGGGACTGCTCACAGAAAAGGTGTTCGGATGAAAATCATTCCAACCGGGATTCCGGATGTCCTGCTGGTTGAACCGCACGTTTTTGGCGACGCACGGGGGTTCTTCTACGAAAGTTTTAATCGGCGAAAGTTCGCCGAGTTGACCGGCCATGATGTCGATTTTGTGCAGGATAACCATTCGCGCTCAGCGCAACATGTTTTGCGTGGCTTGCATTATCAAATCAGGCACCCGCAGGGTAAGCTGGTTCGTGTGGTTCAAGGCGCAGTATTGGATATTGCGGTGGATATTCGAAAAAGCTCACCCACCTTCGGCAAGCATGTCGCTCTCGAATTGTCGGCTGAGAACAAGCTGATGCTCTGGATACCGGAAGGCTTCGCGCATGGATTTATCGTGCTTTCAGACCATGCCGAATTCCTATATAAAACCACAGACTACTGGTTCCCGGAACACGAACGATGCCTGCGTTGGGATGATCCTGTTTTGCAGATTGATTGGAAACTGCAAGGCTCAACGCCTTTGGTATCGGGTAAAGATGCTCAAGGTAAAAACCTGAGTGCAGCAGAATTGTTTGATTAACGCTTGCTGGGATAGTTACGTCTTTTCCGGCAAATCCTTGTGGCTTCAACTGTCGTCGATGCCGATCCTTTTCATGGATTTCCAAACCAATATTCGGTTGTTTGACGGCATTTCTATGTCACGCATCAAATTGAGGTCCAATGTTAAAGCCAACTGGCATATTGCTTCAAAATCCCGTATACCGCTGCGCGGATCTCGCGACTTCAGCTAGGCATCAAATTTTGCATTGCTTTCCGAAGTAAAATTTCCCCCGTAATTGAAAGGCCCATAGAGGCACACACATCCTCCCGGAGCAAGAGCTCTGGAAATATGAGCAAACATTCGCTCGACTTCAGGCCATGAAATAATATGCACCGTGTTAGCGTTGAAAATAGCGTCTACCGATGAAACTGGCCAGGCCTCATCATTGACATTGAGGGCTATGGGCGGCAGCACATTTTGCAAGTTCGCTTCGTCTAGCCAGGCTTGGATACCTGCATGATTTTCCACCAATTCGCTGGTTTGCCATATCAGGTGAGGTAATTCCCGGCCAAAATAAACCGCGTGCTGGCCTGTTCCGCTTGCGATTTCCAGCACCTGACGATGATCTACAAGAAGCTCTTTCAGTACGGCCAGAATGGGTACTTTATTTTTTTCACAGGATTCGGCATAGGGTTTCATGCCAAATTTTAGGACGGTCTGGAAGCCAGCGATTGGCGAATCTCTGCAGCAATTTGATATGACCGAAGACGCGCGGCATGATCAAAAATTTGCGAAGCAATCATCAACTCATCAGCTTGAGTTTGTTCGATGAAAATTTCTAATGCACGAGTTACCGTGTCGCGTGAGCCGATTGCGGCACAGGACAAAATTTGATCCAGCAGCACCCTTTCTCTTGGATCGATGCGATTCAAATAACCCTCGATGGGCTTTGGCAACCGTATGGGCTGACCGCTACGCAAGCTGACAAATGCCTGTTGTGCTGAGCTTGCGTAAAATTGGGCTTCCTCATCAGTATTTGCGGCAAAAATGTTAAACCCGAGCATCACATACGGTTTCTCCAGGTGAACAGAGGGTCTAAAAGTGGAGCGGTACAACGCAATCGCCTGCATCATTTGTGCCGGTGCAAAATGCGAAGCGAATGCGTAAGGCAAGCCGAGCGCCGCAGCCAGTTGCGCACCGTAAAGACTTGACCCCAGAATCCATATTGGAATGTTCAAACCGGCCCCCGGAACAGCGCGAACCGGTTGCCGTTGTGTCTGTGAAAAATAATCCATCAGTTCGATGACATCCTGAGGGAACTGATCCGCATCAGAGCCGAGATTCCGGCGCAAAGCACGGGCGGTGATCTGATCAGAACCCGGTGCACGACCGAGGCCCAAATCTATGCGGCCTGGATAAAGCGATTCCAGAGTTCCAAACTGTTCCGCGATCACCAGAGGGGAGTGATTGGGCAACATTATTCCGCCTGCACCCACGCGAATAGTCGACGTACCACCGGCCACATGCGCGATCAAAACTGAAGTCGCTGCACTGGCTATCCCCGGCATGCCATGATGTTCGGCCAGCCAGAAACGTTGATAGCCCCAGCGTTCACCGTGCCGGGCAAGATCAAGCGAATTCCGGAATGACTGGGCAGCGTCGCCGCCTTCGGTAATCGGGGAGAGGTCAAGTATGGAAAAAGGGATCATGGATAAAATAATAGTAACCGATAGCCAGCTGGCTTGAGATCAGTCGTGTCAAGATTAAGCTTGACGCTGAGTTCGTGATTGCCCGCAAGGCCTTGCTTTTCGTCATCCACTTTTTTGAGGTATTCCAACGGACGGAAAATGCGAATTGCCAATGGCTTATCCTGCGAATCTGTCAGGGTTAATTCCAGATTAGGAAAGCCCTGGGTATAAGAAGCGTGGTTACGCAATTGGACATTAAGCGTGATGATACTCGGCTGAGCCGGGTTCGCTTCAAGATCGGATGATTCAATGCTCATCAAATCGGCTTTCTGCGGAAACGGCACGCTACAGCGCAAGAGCTGGCAATACGACAGCAGAAGAGGCTTTAAACCGGGCTGGTTGGCCGCCAACTCGATGCGGAAGAAATAAGCCGTTTGTGCAAATAGCATGATAAAAAGCAGCAAGCTTCCAACCAGCCACAGCCCGGTACGTTTCTTCTTGACCGGCTCAACTTCGGGCGGTTCCGGGTTTTCATTGAAAATTACTTTTTGCGCCAATGTGACGGCAACTTCCTCCCCGACATTTTTCTGTTGCTCTGTTTGTTGCAGCAAGTCGTCCAAGTGATCAATTTCTTGGGGCTCTAAAATTTTATGCTCTGCACGGGGTGGTTCTTCTATTTGTAAATCAACATTCAGAGCTGAAGATACTGGCTCGGACGCGATTTCAACCGGTATTTCCTCAATCGGCCCCTCAAAGTCTGGAATCTTTACTGACGCAAGCGGAAGATCAAGTTGGGAACTGCTCAGGTTATCTTCCAAATATTCTGTGGCATTGAATACTGACTGGCAACGTCCGCAACGCACCAAGCCCTGATGTGCATCAATCTGCTCTTGGGTAACTTTGAAACGTGTTTTACAGGTTGGGCATTGCGTGGTTGCACTCATCGCTTAATTCCTGACAGACATGCCCAACCTTCTTCAAAGTTTGGTGCCTCCAGATCAAACCATTCCGAGTAGATTTTCATCACCTCTTCTGCCTGTTCGCTTAGAATGCCGGACAGAACAATCTGCCCCTCTTGTTGCGTTGCCCCGGCAAGCAGTGGGGCAAGCATTTTGAGTGGGTTGGTGAGAATATTGGCAACGACAATGTCATTGTTCTGCTTTGGCGCATCGTCGGGCAAATAGAATTTTGCGTCAACCTGGTTGGCGAGGGCATTGTCGCGGCTGGCTTGCACCGCCTGTGCATCAACGTCCACGCCGATTGCGCCAGACGCCCCCAGCTTGAGTGCGGCAATGGCCAGGATGCCGGAACCGCAACCGTAATCCAGTACGACTTCTCCCCCTTTGATATGGTTATCCAGCCAGCGCAGGCATAGGCGTGTAGTTGGGTGGCTTCCCGTGCCAAAAGCAAGTCCTGGGTCGAGCACAATATTGATAGCCGACGGGTCGGAGGGAGTATGCCACGTGGGAACAATCCATAGACGCGGTGAAATGGGTATGGGGCTAAACTGCGATTGCGTCAAGCGCACCCAGTCGTTATCTTCCAAAATTTGGGTGCGATAAGCGGGAGGCTGCTCAAGCCCGATTGCGTTTGCCACCTCCTGCATAATCGAATCTATGGGAGCATCTTCAGGAAACAGCGCAGTAACACAATTGTGCGACCACAAATGCGGAGCCGGCTCCCCCGGTTCACCGAAAATAGCCTGTTCCATGGGTGTATCCGCATCTGCATCGTGCACGTCCACGGACAAAGCGCCGAGCTCCATCAGGGCCTCGCTCAGGAGCTCGGCCTGCTGTTCGGATGCGGTAACCGTCAGCGTGAGCCAAGACATAGTTATTGTGCCTTATTGCGTTCGGCCAGCTTGTGTTCGAGATAATGAATACTGGTACCACCGCGCAGGAAGGCCGCATCCATCAATAACTCCTGATGAAGAGGAATATTGGTATCAATGCCTTCAACCGCCATTTCAGACAAGGCGATACGCATGCGTGCCATGGCCTGTTCACGGGTGTCGCCGTAAGCAATAATTTTCCCGATCATGGAGTCATAATTCGGCGGTACAAAGTAGTTGGCATAAACATGCGAATCTACGCGAATGCCAGGGCCACCCGGAGTGTGCCAAGTGGTGAGGCGTCCGGGTGAAGGAGTGAATTTGTAAGGATGTTCTGCATTGATTCGACATTCGACTGCATGCCCCTTGAACTCGACATCCTTTTGACGGAAACTGAGTTTTTCACCTGCCGCAATTCGGATTTGTTGTTGTACGATATCGATGCCGGTAATCATTTCAGTCACCGGGTGCTCGACCTGTACGCGGGTATTCATTTCAATGAAGTAAAATTCGTTATTCTCGAACAAAAATTCGAAGGTACCGGCACCGCGATAGCCAATTTTTCGACATGCTTCTGCGCAACGCTCGCCAATTCTATTGCGCAAGCGCGGATTGAGAAGAGGAGCAGGCGCTTCCTCAATAATTTTCTGGTGACGACGCTGCATAGAACAATCGCGTTCGCCCAGATAGACCGCATTTCCATAGGAGTCCGCCAGCACCTGAAACTCGATATGGCGAGGATTCTCCAGAAACTTTTCCATGTATACCATGGGATTATTGAAGGCCGCTTGTGCCTCGCTACGCGTCATGGTCACGGCGTTAATCAGTGCCGCTTCGGTGTGAACCACGCGCATGCCGCGTCCTCCTCCGCCACCGGAAGCTTTGATGATGACCGGATAGCCGATACTACGGGCGATCTTAATGATTTCGGCAGGACTATCCGGAAGCGCTCCATCCACACCCGGAACGCAGGGAACCCCGGCCTTTTTCATGGTGAGCTTGGCGGTCACCTTATCCCCCATCATCCGAATGGTTTCAGGCCGCGGACCGATAAATACAAAACCGCTTTTTTCAACCCGCTCGGCAAAGTCGGCGTTTTCCGACAAAAAACCGTAACCGGGGTGAATTGCTTGTGCATCGGTTACCTCTGCCGCACTTATAATGGCCGGAATATTCAGGTAACTTTGGTTCGATGGGGCAGGACCGATGCACACTGACTCATCAGCCAGCCTTACATATTTGGCGTCGGCATCCGCGACTGAATGAACTGCAACAGTTTTAATACCCATCTCACGGCAGGCACGCTGTATGCGCAAGGCAATTTCACCACGATTGGCAATAAGAATTTTTTCAAACATTATGGGTGTTGGCTCCGATTTAGTCGCTACTCGCATGATTCCACGCCTCAACAAGCCCGTCGGCGGCTGACTTACTACCGCCTGATTGTTTACGACTTGTTTCGCGGGTTTCTTTTCAATCATGTTGAATCGAAGTGACTATCCAATAATAAACAGGGGTTGACCATATTCTACCGGCTGGCCGTTTTCTACCAGTACGGCTTTGACAATACCGGCTTTATCAGACTCAATTTCATTCAGTAGCTTCATTGCTTCAATAATGCAAAGTGTCTCGCCAACACTGACGTTTTGGCCCACTTCCACAAAAGATTTTGCACCAGGCGAAGGACATCGGTAAAAACTGCCAACCATGGGAGATTTGACCGCATGACCTTCTTCCTCGGCGGCTTTAACCGGTTCGGCTGGTGCTGCGGCCGGCTGCGGCGCAGGAGCGGCCACCAACTGCTGCGGAGCGGCATAGACTTGTTGTGTCATAGAAGACGGTGAGCGGGTAATCCGCACCCGCTCCTCACCCTCACTGATTTCCAACTCGGCAATGCCGGAGCTTTCCACCAGATCAATCAGGGTTTTAAGTTTGCGTAAATCCATAGTAATTAACTCCTAACTAAAAGTGTTGCAGTGCAGTTTGCACAGTAAGTTTTCCTTAACCCGCACATGCCGCAACGTCCAGATCAATTAAATAAAATTGATTTGCCTATATGTTTCGCGGGCAATCAATAGTTTCGGCACGCCGAAAACTACAATTGTCAGTTTGACTAGAGCATTGCTTAACAAGTTTACAGATTTGTATTATTCGTACAGTCTACTTTCTATAATTTTCGGTTAATTTCGCTCAAAGTGATGCGACAGTATACTTCCCCTTCGAAGCAAACAAGCCAATTATTGAGTTCTAAACAAAAACAAAAAGTTCCCTATAGCCTACAGTTTGCCGCAAAATGGGGGGAGTTGTCCAGATTTTCGCGTTTAGTCCATGAACCAGGACGGTGGAGTTGCTAGTGTGGTGTGAATAAGTTTAGTATGGCTACATGGATCATTCCAAAAAATCTTTGTGCCTTATAACAGTGTTTTTCTTGCTGGTAGCAATCATCGAATTGACTGCGCTGCATGGTTTGATGCCTCTTGAAAACCGCCTGTCCGATTTTTTCGTGCGCCAGCAAGCACGAAGCTTGCAACCCGACGCTGATATTGTCATCGTGGATATTGACGATCCCAGCTTGGCTCGCATGCAAGATGTAGCAGGAAACTGGCCTTGGCCCCGCTCGGTGCATGGTGAGTTAGTCCGCGGAATTGCCAAACAGCACCCTGCTGCTATTGTGTTCGACATTCTATTCAGCGAACGCGACCAATATCGTCCTGAAAGTGACCGCCAATTCAACGAGGCGTTGGAGGTGAATAGCAAAGTATACTTTCCGCTGGTAAGACAAAATTCGGCATCAGACGCTTCCGGTCCCCCTATAGCTCAAGTGGCCTCCATGCTTGAACTTCTGGCAACAGAACAGGCCGAGCAAAGTGCTCGTATCGCCTTACTACCGCCCTTGGTGATAGAACCCCGCTACTGGCGCACGGGCACCATCAATTTCGAAGAAGACCCCGACGGAGTCGGTCGACGCTACCAACTTTACACGCCGGCCCACGGTTGGCTAATCCCCTCATTACCCGCACGGGTGGCAACCGACCTGGGTTATACCGTTCCACGTCAGCCTGACACCATACTGGCGTGGCGTGGCACGGAAAACTCCTTCCGCCATATTCACTACGTCGATCTGTATGAAGATTTTAATCGGGAACATCCCTTGCGCCCGCAAAATGAGTTCAACGGAAAAATTGTCATCATCGGCACCGCTGCATCCGGAATGCACGACCTCCGCGTAACCCCCCTCGCCAGCCTTTACCCCGGCATGGAGATTCTGGCCACGGCCTTGGACAATCTGAAAAACCAACGGATGATGCATGCTGCTCCTGTCTGGTTTCCGACTTTTTTTGCAGGGGTGCTGATTGCTTCGTTGTACGGAGTATTTCGGCGCGGCATCAACGTACACCGCACGGGATGGATGCTAGCTGCGTTTACCTCGCTGGCACTGGGAACGAGCTATGCTGCAGTAGGACATCTTTATTTGTTACCGGTTCTGTCGCCCCTGATGCTGGGCTGGGGGTACTATGTCATCAGTGCCTTGATGGAATATCTGCGGGAACGTCGCGCCCGAGAACTAGCAGTAAAAGAGTTCAGCCGCTTCGTCAACCCGCATGTGGTACAGGAATTGGTCTCACATGGCGGCTTGAGCAGAGGGGGCGAAAGTCGTCAGATCTCGGTATTATTTTCGGATATTCGAGGCTTCACTACATTATGCGAAAAACGCACGCCGCAGGAAATTGTTGACTTGCTTAATCGCTATTTCACCCTGCAGGTAGAAGTCGTTTTCAGGCATGGCGGCTCGCTGGACAAGTTTATCGGGGATTGCATCATGGCTTTCTGGGGCGCACCGCTGGACGATACCGAGCACGCCCGCCATGCAGTCGAAGCAGCGCTGGAAATGACTGAGGTACTGCAGCGGTTCAAACACGAACTGGGTGAGCAGAATGCCGATTTTGATGTGGGTATCGGCATCCATTCCGGCCCGGCGGTGGTGGGTTTGATCGGCTCCCAGCAGCGGCGCGAATACACGGCTATCGGTGATACCGTGAATTTGGCCAGTCGTATCGAAGGGCTAACCAAAGGCGTGTCACGCATTTTGATTTCCAGCGATACCATGAAGCTATGCAAGGATGCGTTTGACTTCCAATTGTTTGGCTCGTATAAAGTTAAAGGCAGAGATCAGGAAGTGGAGCTGTTTGCCCCGAAAATTAAATAAGGAAACACCATGAAGTTGATATACGCCATTTGCCTGGGGTTGCTTGCGCTGATCGCGGAAACGGTGCAGGCGGGAGAAATCGCCTATACCGTGCGGCCCACTGAATTGAAAATCAAACCGTTCTCTGATGCTGCGACACTACAAACCCTGCCCGAACATGGCAAAGTTGAAATCTTGACGCGCCAAGCAAGCTGGATGCAGGTCAAATCAAATGGGACTGCCGGCTGGGTAAAACTGTTGAGCCTGCGCATGGGAAACGAGGATGCGTCCAAGAAGGGTGGAGATAGCGGCTTGGGAGCTTTGTTTAATGTGGCTGCCACGGGAAGCAGCGGAAGTACAGTCACCACCGGCGTACGCGGCCTGTCTGAAGAAAAACTGAAAAATGCCAGCCCGAATCCGAAGGCACTCAAAACCATGCAGGATTTTGCTGTAACCAAAAAGAGCGCAATTGGTTTTGCCGAAGCGGGAAAATTAAAGAGTCGGCATATGGATTACCTGTCGCCGTCCGGAAAGGGAGCAAACTGAGATGAAATACACGATTTTGCTACTCGCGTTAATGGGATGTGCAACACCGCTTTCAGCAATCAACCCAGGGAGTCTTGCTAACCAGAACAGTGCAATGACTCCCGGCAATGCGCTCAATCCGGGTAATTTTAGCAACGTACTTGAAACCACCAAGAAGGTACAAAAGCAGGTTCAGCAAGCAACCACCGACATCAGCGAACCCCAGGAAATTGAAATAGGGGACAGCATTGCCAGTAATTTCCTCGGCGCGGCCCCCTTGTTAAAAGATCCGCATATTCAAAAATATGTGAACCATGTGGGCCGCTGGCTGGCTTTGCAGACCGAGCGGCCGGACTTGCCTTGGCAGTTTGCCGTTTTGGATGACAACGACATTAACGCCTTTGCCGTCCCCGGCGGCCGTATATTCATTACGAAGGGGTTGCTTGTTCGAATGAAAAGCGAAGCCGAGCTGGCCGGTGTATTGGCGCATGAAATTTCCCATGTACTCAAAAAGCATCATTTGCAGGCAATCAAAAAGGGGGCACGTACTGAATTGATGGCTGAGTTTGGAGGACAGGTACTTCAGCAAAGCGGGGCTAATCCTGCCTTGACCAAGTTAGCCAGCGCCGGAACGGAAATTTATACACGGGGTCTGGATAAGAGTGATGAATTTGAAGCGGACCGTATGGCAATAGTCATTGCCGCACGGGGTGGCTATGACCCCTATGGATTACCTGCGGTTTTACTCACTCTGCAAGGCATTAATCCACAGGACTCGGGCTTGGCATTGATGTTCAAAACTCACCCGGCGCTAACGGATCGGCTGGATCTTCTGGATAAACTGATGGCGGGTTCGTTTGACGGCTTTGAAACTCAGCCAACCCTGAGTGCGCGATTTGTGTCCGTCATGGCGAAGCAAAAGCGGTAAACCGCCCCGGCTCTCTCTAGCGCACAGGAGGAGCCAAGTCGCCGATATGGAACTGGAAATTTCCGGTTTTACGGTCGGCAAAATAATGCTGCAAGGTAAAGCGTACCGGGCGAAAAGCCAGATCATCCCATGGAATGTCCTGTTCCTCGAACAACTTGACTTCAAGACTCTCTACGCCCGGGAAGAAATTCAGATCCAGCAAACGGGCGCGAAATAACATATGCACCTGATTGATGTAAGGCAGGTTGTACATTGAATACAGCTCACCGATGGCGATTTGCGCATTGGCCTCTTCCAGAGTTTCACGGATTGCCGCTTCGGTCGTGGTTTCTCCATTTTCCATGAAACCGGCGGGCAACGTCCAAAACCCGTGGCGCGGCTCAATAGCCCGACGGCACAACAAAATACGTCCGTCGATCCATTCCGGGATGGCGCCGATTACCATATTGGGATTCTGGTAATGAATCGTGGAACAACTGGGGCAGACATATCGCAGGCGGTTATCATCCGGCGGCTGGCGCAATTCAACCAACGCACCGCATGCACTGCAATATTTCATTTCCAGAATTTCCACCACGCAACCTCGTTATTCGGTGATTCACGGACTGCAGGCGCTGCGGTGCCGTCTTTGGCAACGTTCAAGTTGAGCACACGTTGTGCGTCATTACGCAAATCGGTCATTCCCAACGCATCATACGACTCCACCATAATTTGCAGTGCATCACGCGTTGCCGGTGTTTGTGAATAGTCAGTCAGTACGCCCTTGGCACGGTTGGCTGCTGCCACATAGGCACCCCGGCGCAAATAATAACTGGCCACTCGAATTTCATGTCGCGCCAGCACGTTAATGAGATATTGCATGCGCACCCTCGAATTAGGCGCATATTTGCTCTCCGGGAATCGTGTCACCAGTTCCTTGAACGCTTCAAAAGCCTGCTTAGCCGCATTTGCATCCCGTTCAGCAAGATCCTGTTTGGAAATGCCACTCAGCAATCCGAGGTCTTCATTGAAATTAATCAGCCCTTTCAGATAATACGCATAATCCACATGCGGATTATTGGGATACTGTTTAATAAAGCGGTCGGCAGCCGCGATGGCCGATTCCGTTTCTTTTTGTTTGTAGTTCGCATACGCGATTTCCAGTTGCGCTTGCTGGGCATAGCGTCCGTAGGGATAGCGGGATTGCAGGGTTTCGAACGATTTAACCGCTTTATCGTAATTACTGCTGTCCAGTTCATCCTTTGCATCGGCATAAAGTTTCTCAACCGGCTCGGACTTCGGCTCTTTTTTTTCATCCGGCGACGAAAAAACGCCACACGCAGTTAACGTGAATAGCAAAATTAAGGCTAAACTATGGCGCATGACTAATTCCGAAAATATTTTGCGTGATTATACCGCAAACCCAGCCCCTTTAAGTTTGCTCACTTTTACAGCCTCCAGCGAATTCGCGGGAATGCGTCTTGATCAGGTATTGGCCAAGCTGCTACCCGAATATTCGCGCAATCGCCTGCAAGATTGGGTTTTACTGGAGCAAGTTAAAGTCAACGGCTTGGCCGCCACGATTAAACAGAAAATCTGGGGGGGCGAGAAGATTGAAGTGACGCCCCAATCAGCTCCTTCCGAACAAACCCACCAGGCTGAAAATATCGCGCTTAATGTGATGTTTGAAGATGACAGCATTCTCATCCTCAACAAACCTGCCGGACTGGTCGTTCACCCCGGCAGCGGTAACTGGGAAGGCACCCTGCTCAATGCCCTGCTGCACCATGCGCCGCAACTCTCCGAAATCCCCCGCGCAGGGATAGTTCACCGGCTGGACAAAGACACCAGTGGTTTACTGGTTGTAGCCAAGACGCTTATTGCGCAAACCGCACTGGTGCGCCAATTGCAGGCTCGTACTGTGCATCGTGAATATTACGCGCTGGTCTATGGCGAAGTGGAACGAAATAGCACAGTCGATGCGCCGTTGGGCCGGCATCCCACGCAGCGCACCAAAATGGCCATTGTGGAAGAGGGCAAGCCTGCGATTACCCATTACAGCGTCGCTGAACGTTTCCCCGGCTGCACTCTGCTACGTTGTAAACTGGAAACCGGTCGCACTCACCAAATTCGCGTTCACCTCGCATCGATTCGCCATCCGCTGGTGGGTGACAGTACTTATATCAAGGGTGCGCAAAAATGTGCTCCGCAACTTCGAGCTTTGCTCACGGCGTTTCCGCGTCAAGCGTTACATGCTGCACAGCTTGGCCTGGAACACCCCGAAACCGGAGAGTGGCTGGAGTGGCAAACACCGCTACCCGAAGATATGGCGCAATTGCTGAAACAAATCAGGAACGCGTCAAATGAATCTGATTGAGCATTGCATCCTTCCGGACTGGCTCGCGCCCAAGAATGTGCGGGCGCTGCAAACCACACGCAACGGAGGTTTCAGCTTATCTCCTTATGCCAGTCTGAACCTTGGCGATCATGTCGGGGATAATCCGTTGATGGTGGAGCGTAACCGGATGTTGATGCAACCCTTGTTACCCAGCGAACCGGTGTGGCTCAAGCAAGTGCATGGCACTGTAGTGGTCGACGCCGGACAAACCTCTTGTTGGCCTCAGGCAGATGCTTGTATCACTTCGAAACCCGGAGCGGTATGTGTGATTATGACCGCGGACTGCTTACCCGTACTTCTCTGCAATGAACTCGGCACCGTAGTGGGTGCGGCTCATGCCGGTTGGCGCGGGCTATGTGACGGTGTGATTGAGCAAACGGTGCATTCCATGAATGTACCACCGCAAACCCTCATGGCATGGTTGGGTCCGGCCATCGGCCCACTGGCTTTCGAAGTAGGCGAAGAAGTTCGTGCGGCCTTTGTTGCACGGCAACCGGAGGCTTCCGAAGCCTTCGTTCCCGAGGCGAACGGCAAATGGCTTGCCGACCTCTATCTTCTTGCGCGCCTGCGTTTAAGTGCTCTGGGCATCAAGCGGGTTTATGGGGGTGGCCTATGTACTTATTCAGACAACGAACGATTTTTCTCGTACCGCCGCGAGGGTACGACGGGAAGAATGGGGACTTTTATCTGGATTGAAAAGTGACAATAGAAGATTAAGGAAAATCCAACTCATTTTTATTGGCCTGTTGAACCTGTAGCAAAATCCTTTTGATTATTGAATCACCTGATGCAGGGTTGATTCCAAGCGCCAGCCATTCCTCTAACTTAATTTCCGCAGATACCCGCTCGTTGAATCCGGTAACA
>Ga0316224_1000303_pt1 | contig 74025 bp, 52 predicted proteins | sample TBH18013metaG_FD_206254 | JGI IMG/M metagenome (GOLD analysis project Ga0316224, IMG submission 206254) | Freshwater microbial communities from Trout Bog Lake, Wisconsin, USA - TBH18013 | ecosystem: Environmental > Aquatic > Freshwater > Lake > Hypolimnion/Profundal zone | place: USA: Wisconsin... | reverse complement strand
TGTCCTGCGGTATTTTAATTCCTTCCTTTTTTAGCACCTGCATACAGGCAATAGCACAGGTGTCGTTCGCGGCAAATACGGCATCGGGCATTTCGGGCATTGTTAAGATCTGCTTCGCTGCTTCCGCACCTGCGGCTGTACTAAGATCATTGATGATCAGCAAATCTTTTTCAAATACCATGTTATGATCGGTAAGGGCTTGTTTATAACCATTAAAGCGGTCGATATAAACATTTCGTAACTGGTTGCCGCCAATATGCATTATTCTTTTACAGCCTTGTTCAATCAGATGATTAGTAATGTTGTAAGCAGCCTTATAGTTATCAATAAAAATACTTGGGCACTGGTTGTGTTCCGGTACGCGGTCAAAGAAAATAACGGGGATGCCGCGGTTAACAAAAGCTTCAAAATGATCTATATTATCAGTATTGTACGCTAAGGACACCAATAAACCATCAACCCTGTTATTAAACATGGCTTTAGCATTGCTGGCTTCCTTTTTCATAGTTTCCAGCGATTGGCTGATGAAAAGGTTGTAATTAGCCTCATTAACCACCTTCTCTATCCCGGCAATAACATCCGACATGAAATTGCTGTTCAGCCTTGGCACAATTACACCTATTATATTACTGCGCTTTTTGCGCAGGTTGCTTGCAAAGGAGTTGGAACGATAGCCCATTTCGCTTGCAGCCTGTAATATTTTTTTTTTGGTATTTTTGTTTATCCCGGGATGGTCCTTTAACCCACGACTTACCGTAGCTGCCGAGATGTTTAATTTTTTGGCGATGTCATAAATAGTAACTTCTTTTTCGGGTTCACTCATTTTACAAATAGAAATTGATGTAGATGTACAATCGGTTGCAAAATAAAATTACATCTTATCTTGCATATGAATGCATTTAATTAACTATTTTTCATTTGAAACTATCTAAATGTATTCATTTCAAAGGAAAATTTAAAATATATTGGCAATCGATTGCTATGAATATTTTTTATGTTTATCTTCAATGCTGTTAAACTGTTGTAATGAATTTTTATATAGGCCTGGATATCAAATTGTTTAAAATTAACGTGAGTTCGGTATAAGCGCCGTATTTGCCTCACCCCAACCCCTCTCCAAAGGAGAGGGGCTAAAAAGGTAGCCGTTTTGCATCGAAGTCCTCTCCTTTGGAGAGGATTTAGGTGAGGCGAAACACTATGCCAGTGCAAAAGAGCTACATCGAAACCTCGTTAAAATTAACATTTCGGCACCATTCTACACAATCATTTACCACTAATTATTTATCTGCAAACCAAAAATAACCAATGAATAAATTTAGATTACTTTTTTCTTTAATCCTTGTATGTCTTATATGTGTTGCCCATGCGCAAAGTGTTTATCTCGACCCCTCAAAACCGCTGGATGATCGCGTTAACGACCTGGTTTCAAAGCTTACCTTAGATGAAAAAGTTCATCAAATGATGAACACAAGTCCGGCTATACCTCGTTTGGGTATTTCTGCCTATGACTGGTGGAACGAAGCTTTGCATGGCATTGCACGTTCTGGTGTGGCTACCGTGTTTCCACAGGCCATCGCATTTGGTGCAACATTTGACGACAAATTGATCCATAATGTGTCAACCGCTATATCTGATGAAGCGCGTGCCATGTACAATGCGGCGCAGGCCGATGATTATCATCAAAGATTTGGTGGCCTGACCTTTTGGACGCCAAACATCAATATTTTTCGCGACCCGCGATGGGGCAGAGGACAGGAAACTTATGGCGAGGACCCTTTCCTGACTGCAACCATTGGCGTTGCTTTTGTTACCGGCATGCAGGGAGACGATCCCTTACACCTGAAAGTGGCCGCATGTGCCAAACATTTTGCTGTACATAGCGGGCCCGAACGTTTGCGCCATTCATTTAATGCGCTGGCGTCCCCGAAAGATCTCTTCGAAACTTATCTGCCTGCTTTTAAAGCATTGGTTGATGCCCATGTTGAAGCTGTAATGTGTGCATATAACCGTACCAACAACGAACCCTGCTGCGGAAGTAATTTGTTACTGGATGATATTTTACGAAATGAATGGCACTTTAAAGGCCACGTGGTATCAGACTGCGGAGCAATTGCCGATTTTTATATGGGTCATAATGTAGTGCCCGGACAGGCGGAAGCTGTTGCGCTTTCGGTTAAACACGGTGTCGACCTGAATTGCGGTGATGAATATCCCGCCCTGATTGAAGCCGTTAAAAGAGGTTTGATCACCGAAAAGGAAATTGACGCGGCATTGGCGACCTTGTTAAAAACAAGATTTAAACTTGGGATGTTTGATCCAAAAGGCAGCAGCCCTTATGATAATATTTCGCAGGATGTAATAAATAGTGATGCGCACAGGCAACTTGCAAAGCAGGTGGCGCTTGAATCTATCGTACTGGTGAAAAACAATGGTGTATTGCCTCTAAGAAACGACTTACCGAAGTATTTTATTACCGGCCCGACAGCCGCTAATCTGGATGCATTAATTGGGAATTACTACGGTGTTAACCCGGAGATGACAACCATACTTGAAGGTTTAGCTTCAGGGATCTCACATGCCAGTCAGATGCAGTTTAAACCCGGGATCTTATTGGACAGGCCAAATGCAAACCCGATCGACTGGACAACAGGCGATGCAAAAGCGTCGAAGGTGACTTTTGTAGCCATGGGGATCACAGGTTTACTGGAAGGTGAAGAGGGAGAATCAATCGGCTCACCTACTTACGGCGACCGCCTTGATTATAACCTTCCTCAAAATCAGATAGATTTTTTGAAGAAACTTCGTGAGGGTAATAAAAACAAAATTGTAGCGATAGTAACTGGCGGTAGCCCTATGAACCTGGCCGAAGTTCAGGAATTGGCCGATGCTGTGTTACTTGTTTGGTATCCTGGCGAGGAAGGCGGACATGCAGTCTCCGATATTGTTTTTGGCAAAGTGTCGCCTTCAGGGCGGATCCCGGTTACCTTTCCAAAGTCATTTGACCAATTGCCGCCATATACAGATTATTCTATGAAAGGCCGTACTTATCGTTACATGACCGCCGAGCCCATGTATCCTTTTGGTTATGGTTTAAGTTATACCTCATTCAGCTATTCAAACTTAAAGCTTTCGGCGGCACTGGTAAAAAAGAATACGGCTGTTAATGCCGAAGTAACAGTTACCAATTCAGGTAAAATGGAAGCTGATGAAGTGGTGCAATTGTATATTACAAACCCTCAAACAGGCAATAACCCTTTATTTTCGCTTAAAGGATTTAAACGCGTTGGGTTGAAGCCCGGGGAATCAAAAACAGTAGCGTTTTCACTTACACCGGCAATTTTGCAAAGCATAAATAATGACGGGCAAGCCGTTGAGTTATCAGGAGATTATCACGTTTACATCGGAGGATCGCTGCCTACAAAAAGGAGCGAAGAATTGGGTATGGCAAAAGGCGCTGAGTCAATTTTGAGTGTTAAATAAAAATGTCATTCGGGTGATTGGATTTTACAGAGCTTGAAGCAAGCCGTTTACTTAAGGATTCCTGGTAATTTGTCTCACCTAAATCCTCTCCAAAGGAGAGGACTTTAAATCGCTTTTTGTTAAAGCCCTCTCCTTTGGAGAGGGCAGGGTGAGGCGTGGAACGTTTCAGGTAAAAACTAAATATTCTTTCCCTTAAGTAAACTATATTAAATTCTAAAATGGAAAAAGCAAAATGTCATGTGTGCAAAGAACTGATCAGAAATGACATCGTTTTATTTTTGTCCTTGTAAAAAAGTTAATCTTATTTTTATCGCCAAATAATTAATAAACATGTTCAGTAATTTAGAACAAACATTCCGGTGGTTTGGTCCTTCGGATACAGTTACGTTAGCTGCAATCCGGCAAACGGGTGCAACGGGAATAGTTAATGCCTTACATCATATCCCATGCGGGGATGTGTGGAGTATGGAGGAGATAATAAACCGCGACAATATTATTAAGGATGCCGGTTTGCGCTGGTCGGTTGTGGAAAGTGTAAATATCCACGAAAGTATAAAAACAGCGGGCAAGCAACGTGATGAGTATATTAAAAAATATATAGCTACGCTGAAAAACCTCAGTAATGCCGGTATTAAAACTGTTTGTTATAATTTTATGCCGGTGCTCGATTGGACGCGTACCAACCTCGATTATCGTTTGTCAAACAATGCCTCCGCATTAAGGTACCATGCCCCTGCGGTGGCTGCTTTTGATCTGTTTATCCTCGAACGGGAAGGTGCTTGTAACGATTTTACCGTTGAGCAGCAACAGCATGCAAAAGAATACCTGGACAGTTTGAGCGAAGATGAAAAAGTACAGCTAACCAATACCATTATGGCCGGTTTACCCGGAACTGATGAGGTATTTACTATTGCGGAGTTTAAAGAGCATTTAAAAAAATACGAGGATACCGATGCGAACACGCTAAAAGAAAACCTGGCGTATTTTTTAAAGGCAATTATTCCGGATGCTGAAGACTTCGGCATCAAAATGTGCATACACCCCGACGATCCGCCTTTTCAGATTTTGGGTTTACCTCGAGTTGTTTCAACCGAAAATGACCTGTTAGATGTAGTTAATTCATGCCAGTCGCCCAGCAATGGCATAACTTTTTGCACCGGTTCATTAGGTGCGAGAGGTGATAATGATTTGCCACGTATTGTTAGCAGGTTAGGCGAACATATCCATTTTCTGCACTTACGCAATGTTCAACGTGAAGCAGATGGCAGTTTTTACGAGGCTGATCATTTGAATGGCAGTAATGATATGTATGCCATTATGAAAAATGTGATCCTTGAACAAAAGAAGCGGTTGGAAAGCGGGAGGGAAGACATAGCGATTCCGATGCGCCCGGATCACGGACATAAATTACTCGATGATTTTAACTATAATACTTACCCTGGTTACTCTGTTACGGGGAGGATGAAAGGCCTGGCAGAATTGCGGGGCCTGGAGTTGGGGATAAAGAGAAGTATAATTGCCTGAACCGGAATTTGATGAAAAAGCGAAGGCTGCTAATCAGCAGCCCTCGAATCAACATTTATAAAACAACTATTATCTCGCTACTTTTTTGGCCCTTTTTTAGAGCTGATTTTAAATTATTCGTCATTTATTTGGCCTTTAATGCTTGTAAAGCACCGGAATAAGCTGGCTTTTTAGCAAAATTGGCATCAAATAATAAAGGATTGTCGACACTTTTTTGAGAAGTGATAATCCAACTTTCCGGATCATCTATACCCCAAATTGTTACCCCATATCGCTGGGCTGCCGGTACATTTTTTTTGTATGAACTAATAACATACGCATACATGGTTGATTGCGCACTTAAGAGCGCATCAGTTGGTGTAAAACCTGCGGTATTATTAGGATTAATCCGGACATCCAGTTCTGATACCCTTATTTTTAAACCGCTAGCTGCAAGTTTGATAAACGCGTTATCAATACCTGCATAAGGCGTATTTATGCTGATGTGCATTTGCGTACCAATACCGTCAATATGCGCGCCTTTAGTTTGCAACTCTTTTACGTAAGCCAGCAAGGAATCAAGTTTTGAATTATTTGATTCTAAATTATATTCATTAACAAAAAGCAATGCATTTGGATCGGCTGCTTTGGCATATTGAAAAGCTTTTAACGCGTAATTTCTGCCAAGATATTGCGACCATAAAAAGAAATCGGTGGTGCCGGAGGTATTGAAAGTGTTAAGATTAGTGCGTAAATCACCATTTCCGTCAGTCATCGGCTCATTTACGACATCCCAGGCTTTTACCTTACCTACATAATGCGTACACATACCGGTTACAAATGTATTTAAGGCGCCATCAATATTAGTAGCTATTTGTGCACGGGATAAGGCTACTGCTGCAGTTGAGTTAACGGTTACGTTATCAATATTATAAGTGCCTGCCGCCGGGAAATTAAATCGTACCTGCGGGGCCGTTTCACCGGCTACCAATGTTACGGTCCAGGTATATTTTGTCCAGTTTGCCGTTGTAGTAAATGTGATATCGCCATCGTACTGTGTGCCCTGCATAACTAATTTAACGCTTCCGGCTCCTTTGGCGTAAAAACAAACTTTATATGTATTACCGGCGGTACCCGTAAATGCATCATTTACTGCTTGTATACTATAGCTATTGGGCCCGGGAGTTGTAACAACAACCTGCATCGATTGCGTTCCATCTTCAAAATTTGTATTGTCAACGGAGAATGCCCCTGCCGTTGGTATGGTTGTACTTACCTGTGTAAACCAATTAGTGCTGATACCGCTTTCAAAACTGCCATTTTGTATCAGGTTAGCTGTTGATACTGAAGTGCCAACAGTAAGTGAGTTCAAATAAGTGGCATTTTGATTGGTGTGCCAGCATAAATTATGGCCATAAACCTGTAAGCCTGCCGCTGCACAAATATTATACAGGGCATCGGCATTGGTAAAATTGAGGGAGCCATCGTTTTGTACAATAGCCCCATGTTTCATCTCGTAACCAAATGTCACGGCGTTTGCCTCATGTTTTACTATTCCTGCATAGGGAGAGCCATTAGTCATTGATGCACCGTCAATTCCGAAACCTAACAAAAATCCCGCGGACCCTTTAAGAGTGCTGGTATCTGTTGCGGTTACAATCGGAGTGGGGTTCGGATCAGGATTGGGGTTAGGAGTCGGAGCATCTTTTTTGCTACATGAGCTCAATAAAACGATGCCTGTTATTGCTGTTGAAAATGTTAATTTTAGTATACGTTTCATATTTAGATAAATAGAAGCAGGATAGGGGTAAAAATAGCAGGATGCGTTAATACATTCTGTTTTTTGATAAGGTTCAGATCAAGGTAGCTCCCTGCGCATTTTTCAATTTAACAGTTGCACCAATAAGCCCCTGTCCATTTTCATCAACCACCTTGCCGTTTATGGTGGGATTTTGGGCAAAAAGCTGCTGCGAAAACATGCTTATGCCTATGAGTATAAGCATTGTTCTCCAGTATTTAATAAGTTTAAGTTTGTCCATAATTAATTTGGTTTAATTTGTTTGTATGAAAATATTTTATGCTTTTGTGATCAGCATGAACCTGTTTTTGATGTGACCGTAAATATGCAGCCTGCTGCCATAATTGTAACTGAGTTGAGTTTTCCTCATAATTTTCATTTTTAGTTTAATTGGTGTGTATAAAAAATTGAATTGGTTAAGCTTATTAAAGCGCTGTTCACCCTGCTTTTTTAATAAATCTGGCTAAACAAAAAGCACTACGTAATAGTAAGGCAGCATGTCTCATCGGACCAGTAATTAAGAAATTTATAATTGGTGAATAACTTGGAATAAAAGTAAAAATAAAAATTAATAATGCAATCGATTGCATTATTAATTTTTTGAAAATTTATTTAGAGAATAGTGACCAGTGTTTGATTTTATTAAATCCTTATTTAAATCAACTTATTTATGTGATTATTGTAAAATTTATGAAATCAGCTTGATAATAATGTTATTGCAAAAAAATGAGGTAATAGTAATTTACCGATAATCAAATAAATTTAAATTTAATTTAATTGGTAATATGCTTGTTGCAATCTGTTTTTTGCAATATCTTCTGCGTATATATGCATATATTTGTAATCGATTGCTTAGTTTAAATGATCAATCCATTTGTATTTCATATTTCAAATTCACCGTTTTACTTTTTTTGATTTTTAAACAATAACACCTTATATAATGACAAAGAAAAAGCTAAGTTTTTTTTTAATGCCGCTGCTTTTTGGCACCATACATTTAAATGCACAGAAGGTGCAAATCATTGGTTTAAAAGACTATTATAAAAACTACTTTCCCATCGGTGTTGCTGTTTCGGCGGGCGACCTCAAAAACCCGGAAGATGCTGCGCTGATATTGAACCAGTTTAACAGCCTGACCCCGGAGAACGCCATGAAAATGGGGCCAATTCATCCGGAGGAAAATAGGTATAACTGGAGAGATGCAGATTCAATTGTAGCCTTTGCACAGCTGCATAGTCTTAAAGTTAGGGGACATAACCTTTGCTGGCATGAACAAACTCCCAAATGGTTGTTTAAGGATAGCGCGGGTAACCAGGTAACAAAGGAAGTGTTGCTTAAAAGATTAAAAGATCATATCACAACAGTGGTAAATAGATATAAAGGTAAAATATATGCATGGGATGTGGTGAATGAAGCAATAGACGATGATAGCACCAAATTTCTGCGGAACTCATTATGGTACCGGATCTGCGGAGAGGATTTTATAGTCAAAGCCTTTGAGTATGCTCATGCGGCCGATCCAAATGCCATCCTGTTTTATAACGACTACAATACCGAACGGCCTGAAAAACGCGAGCGCGTTTACAAACTGCTAAAGAAACTGGTTGAGGCCAAAGTGCCGGTAAATGGTGTTGGTCTGCAAGCCCATTGGTCGATATACGAACCGGAACAAAAGGCGTTGGAAACTACAATCAAAAAATTCGAGTCCTTAGGCTTAAAGGTGCAGATCACAGAACTTGATATCTCCGTTTATCTATGGGAAAAAAACCGAAGGGCGCTAAGGCAAGGCGAATCAGACGCTTATACGCCGGAATTAGAAAAAAAGCAAATGGATAAATATGCTGAAGTTTTCAAAATATTCCGGGAATACCCGAACGTAATTACAGGGGTTACCTTTTGGAATATTTCCGACAAACATACCTGGCTCGACGAGTATCCGGTAGCCGGAAGAAAAAACTACCCATTACTGTTTGACCAATATTTAAAGCCCAAAAAAGCTTACTGGCAAGTAGTTGATTTTAAATAATAATTTCGGAGTTTAGATAATTATAGCATTATGATAAATCGTTCCTGGTTAACAGCCGTTATTATTTATATGGTATCCCTGCTGCCTTTTAGCACGAAAGCACAGGCGCCGGGCGGTAAGTCTTATATCTCCGCCAAAAAAGGTGACGGCTATTTTCCGCTTTCAGCAAATAATAAGGTGGCTCCAATCTACAGCGGAGAGGCGGAATACCCAGGAGTGATGCGGGCAGTAAAAAGTTTGCAAACCGACATAACATCAGTAACGAAATCATCACCGGAACTGTTAAGCGGGAAAATTTCAAATGCCCGGGAAATAGTGCTCATCGGTACAATTGGTAAAAACCCGCTGATAGATCAACTCATCCTGCAAAAGAAACTTAATGTCAGCAGTATTGAAGGTAAATGGGAGGCGCATATAACCCAGGTTATAAAGAACCCTTTGCCGGGGGTTAAACAAGCGCTGGTAATAGCGGGCAGCGATAAGCGCGGAACAATTTACGGTGTATATGACCTGTCGGCCCAAATAGGGGTATCGCCCTGGTATTGGTGGGCGGATGTACCTGTTGCGATTAAAAAAAATCTTTACGTAATACCCGGCAAATACACCGATGGCGAACCTGCAGTAAAATACCGTGGTATATTTATCAATGACGAGGCCCCGTCATTTTCCGGCTGGGCAAAAGAAAAATTCGGTGGTGTAAATCATCTGTTATATGAAAAGATGTTTGAGCTTATTTTACGCCTGAAGGGAAATTATTTGTGGCCGGCTATGTGGGGGAATGCTTTTAATGATGATGATAAGTTGGATCCGGTACTTGCTGATGAATACGGGGTGGTAATGGGCACTTCTCATCATGAGCCGATGGACAGGGCGCAGCAAGAATGGAAACGTTATGGAACAGGGACTTGGAACTATGATACAAACGGACAAGAACTGCGTGATTTTTGGAAAAAAGGCATAGAAAATATGGGCAGCAAAGAAACCATAGTTACGGTAGGGATGCGTGGCGACGGAGATATGCCGATGACTGAAGGCAGTAATATTGCCTTGCTGGAAAAAATTGTGAATGATCAGCGGAAGATCATTGCCGATGTTACCGGGAAAGATGCATCAAAAACACCACAGATGTGGGCCTTATATAAAGAAGTACAGGATTATTATGATAAAGGCATGCGTGTGCCTGATGATGTTACACTGCTTTTATGTGATGATAACTGGGGTAATATTCGCAAACTGCCAAAGCCGGGTGAACATCCGAGAGCCGGCGGTTATGGAATTTATTATCATTTTGACTATGTAGGCGGTCCCCGCAATTATAAATGGTTAAATACCAATCCTATCAGTAAAACATGGGAACAATTGCACCTCGCTTACGAGTATAATGCCAGGCAGGTATGGGTTGTAAATGTTGGCGATTTAAAACCGATGGAATTCCCTATCAGTTTCTTCCTTGATTATGCATGGTCTCCAAACAAATGGGCCGCTAAACGGCTTGATGAATATACCAGGCTATGGGCCACCCAGCAATTTGGTAAACAACATGCTAAAGAAATAGCTGATATTTTAACTTTGTACACCAAATATAATGGCAGGCGTAAACCTGAACTGCTTGATCAAAATACCTATAGCCTTATTAATTACCGGGAATTTGAAAATGTGGTTAATGATTATAATAAACTGAATCATCGGGCGCAGGAACTTTATAAAAAAATGCCGGCTCAATTTAAGGATGCCTATTTTCAATTGGTATTACATCCGGTTGAGGCTTGTGCCAATTTAAATGAACTGTACTACGCTGCCGCGAAAAATAAATTATATGCTACACAAGGCAGGTCGGCAACAAATATAATGGCCGAGAGGGTGAAGGCATTGTTTAAAAAGGATGCCGAAATATCCAATTACTATAATAAAGGTATGGCGAATGGTAAGTGGGACCACATGATGGATCAAACCCATATCGGCTATACCTACTGGCAGCAGCCACCCGTTGATAAAATGCCAGATGTAACCAGTATTGAACTCCCGGCTTCTCCGCAATTGGGGCTGGCTATTGAAGGATCGGATTTATGGTGGCCGCAGGAAAAATCTAAAGCTATTTTACCCGGTTTCTATCCCGGCCAGGGCGGGCATTATATTGAGGTATTTAACAGGGGACAGGGCGCTGTTAATTTTACAGTCGAAGCTTCATCACCTTATTTAACAGTTCTGCCAAAAAGGGGCATTGTAACCACCGAACAGCGGGTATGGGTAAATGTTAATTGGGATAAAGTACCTGCGGGAGTACATAGCGTCCCGGTAACTATTACAGGTACTGATGGGCTTAAGGTTACAATTGAAGCAACGATCAATAAAATATTGCCTGTAAATACTACAGGGTTCAATGAAAGTAACGGTTATATAAGCATGGAAGCCGCACATTTTACAAGGGAAATTAACAATTCGGCTGTTAAATGGCAGGTAATTCCTGATTATGGCCGCACGCTATCCGGTGTAATGCCGTCACCGGTAACTGCTAAAAGTCAGGTGCCAGGAGGCAGTAGTCCACACCTTGAATATGAGGTAAATTTAATAGATACCGGGACGGTAAATGTTGAAGCATACATTTCTCCGACTATTGATTTCACTAATTCCAATGGCCTGCACTATGCGGTTTCAATCGATGATGAACAGCCACAGATCATTAACATCAATGCAGATAAATCAGAAAAGGCCTGGAATAAGGACGTTAGTGATAATATCAAAATCATGGTTTCCAAACATCATATAGGCAAAACCGGAAAACATATTTTAAAGTACTGGATGGTTGATCCCGCAGTATTATTACAAAAAATAGTAATAAACGCAGGGGGCGAGAAACCAAGTTATTTAGGTCCGCCAGAAAGTTATTTCCGGAATAATTAAAGGTAAGAAGACGGCATCGGCATTTTAACGCGGTAAACAAATTGGGTGGCGTTTTATATTAGGCCGATATACATATCGGAATTGGGCTAAAGCCAGTTTTTTAATAATCCTTATACCCGTTGGTTGAAACCAACGGCAATGAAATAAAATCGCTTTTTTATTTCATTGCCCCGACCTAAAGGTCGGGGATGAACAAACCAAACATTTAAGGGCTTTAGCCAAATTTCGACAGATCCTTTTGTGTGGGCTAAAACGGGAAATTGTTCAACTACCGGTAATAATTGCCTTGGTTTGCAGTGCTTTATTTACGTCATAAATCTATCTAAAATGTAATATCTTAGCTTTTGCAGCTTATAAACATTTTTACCGGGTATATAGCCCGTAATTTAGACTACGGATGATTTTCAAAAAGAGTAAAAGCATATTTCATTTATTATTGTTCATGCCATTAATGCTGAATGCGCAATCTGTAAAAGTGGTTACCAACCAGGTTGGCTATGAATATAACAATGCCAAACACGCTGTTATTGTTGCTGAAAAAAAAATCACGATAAATGCTTTTCGCCTGATCGATGTTAATACCAATCATGTTGTTTACCAGGGGAAGCCAATATTTAGCGGCCCGGTTGGTAAATGGAAGAACTGGTTGTTTTGGACGATAGATTTTAGCGGATATACTACATCCGGCACCTACCAGTTACAGGCAGTATTAGCAAATGGAAAGGTAACATCCTATCCTTTTATCATTGGGAAAAATGTACTGGAGAAAGCAACCATTTCAGATGTCGTTTACTATTTTAAAGGACAAAGAAGTTCGGGTTTATTGGATAAGGCGGATCATCATTTGTTATTATCCGGTAAAACCACCGACACAATTGATGCTCACGGCGGATGGTATGACGCCACCGGCGATTACGGGAAACATCTTTCGCACCTTTCCTTTTCCTCATACTTTAACCCGCAGCAAATTTCGTTTACAGACTGGAGCCTGTTTAAAACATACGAGCTATTATCAAAACGGCCGGGGACGGATTTTCGCCAGATCAACAGGCGGGTATTGGATGAGGCGATGTACGGCGCTGATTATTTAGTACGGGTACAAGCAAAAGACGGTTCGTTTTACCGTTCGGTTGGGGCGCCGGGTCCGGGTAAACTGCCTGAGGATAGGAAAATTCAACCGGATGAAGGCGGTTACAGAATAAAACAGACAAAAGATCAGGCTTTTAGCGCAAATACTGCTCCCAAAAGTTGGAGGAGTTATGAGTCGAGTTATCGCTCGGGTGGGGGCATTGCTATTGCGGCTTTGGCCATGGCTTCGGCGTACCCGGTTTGGGGCGAGTTCAGCAATACAGATTATTTAAGAGCCGCTGAAAATGCTTTTGCTTTTTTGGAGGAAAATAATTCGTTGATGGATTTTGATGGTAAAGAGAATATCCTCGATGATTATTGCGCCTTAAGTGCAGCCACCGAACTTTATAAAGTTACACGCAAAGAGGTATATCAAAATGCGGCGGAAAAAAGGGCAAATCAGTTAATAAATCGTCTTGCATCATGGCGCAATTATAAAAACTACTGGCGTGCCGATGACAAGGACAGGCCATTTTTCCATGCGGCTGATGCAGGTTTGCCGGTTGTAAGTTTGTTGTATTATTATCCTTATGCACCGGCTGATCTGCAGGTACGGATTAAGACCACTGTAAAGCAATCCATGTTATTTGAATTGGCTATAACACGCGAAGTGAATAATCCATTCGGCTATAGCCGTCAACTCGTGCTGGATACTTCAGGGAACCGGCGCAGCTCGTTTTTCTTTCCGCATGGCAGCGATGCTGCACCATGGTGGCAAGGTGAAAATGCGCGGCTCTCTTCTATAGCCGCGGCAGCAAGGATGACCGCTGAACTTTTTAAAGATGATAAACCATTCCATGATGAATTAAGCGGCTTTGCACTGGATCAACTAAACTGGATCTTAGGTTTAAATCCTTTTGATGCCGGGATGTTGCAGGGAACAGGGCATAATAATCCTGCTTACGGTTTTTTCGGAACATTTGAATATACCAATGCGCCCGGCGGAATAGTGAACGGAATTACCTCAGGATTTGAAAATGAGGATGATATTGATTTTAACCTGCCCTATGTTAAAACCGGCAAAGATGCCGATTGGCGATGGGCCGAGCAATGGCTTCCGCACACTTCATGGTATTTGCTGGCTGTTTCCCTGGGCGATTAGTAATTGCAGATTAAGATCCATTGCTAAAGAATATTTCGGGCCGAGGATTATAATTAAAGGCTGACCCACACAAATCAAATGTGATAGAACCTAAAAAACGTTCTTCACAGCGTAATTGTATATTTATTCTGCATAAATCTTCGAACTTTTCGCCGGATCACAATTCCTTCGCAAATGAAAAACCAATCTGGTTCAATTTTTACATTTCAAAATTTAAACCGTGCGAAGCAACCAAAAGGCTGATGTGGCAGTAATATATTTTAGAGTATGTGTTTATCGATTGAAGATGGATTTATAGGCTGGCCTGTGCGGTTCCCCTCTTGAGAGGGGTGGAGGGGTGTGTTAATGAACATATCGGCTAACACACCCCCGCCACCACACATCCAGCCGCACCCCCTCTCAAGAGGGGAGTTGTTATAATCTGCATATTTTCAACTGATTGTAATTTTAGTTATTAGGGTTCTCAATCGCTCAACACGTTATTTAGCTATATTATATAATGTTCACTAAAAAAATCTACTAATGAAAACCATATCAAAACTCACCGTCGCAGCATTCATAGCCTTCGCATTATTCGCCGCAAATAAGTCAAATGCCCAAACCACGCAGGCTAACAAGTTTAATTTAAATGTCGGCGTTGAAACCGGCATACCAACCGGTACTGCGTCAATGTTCGATACTTTTACTTTAGGCGGCACAATCCGTTTGCAATATGGTATAAGCAACAATTTTGCGGTTATGTTTACCACCGGCGGATACCACTTTTTCCCTCAAATGGTCCCCGGCACAGATAGAAGATACTCAAGCTTTGGCGTTGGTCCGATAAAAGCCGGGTTTAAAGAATTTTTTATGCCGAATATTTACTTTGCCGGAGAAGCCGGGATTGGGCGCGAGGTAACTGAACAAGGCTTCGTTGGTGGACTAACCAAGTTGCTTATCGCGCCGGGAGTAGGTTACGCCAACAAAAAATGGGATTTTGGCGTTCGTTATGAAAGTTTAACCGGCAACAATGATAACTATGGTGTTGTTGGCTTGCGTATTGCCTTTAGCTTGTAAATACTTTTAAACAAAAGAAGAGGCTGCTTTAAACGAGCCTCTTCTTTTGTGAGATAATCTTTTCGTTCTTTATCAGGATTTTGTTACAGGAACTGTTAAGGTAACCGAAACCGAAGCAGGCGTGCCACTCCGGTCGATGCCATACACTGCGGGAATAACTTTAAGCGTCCCTTTAAACACACCCTGATTGCCTTTGTCATCAAAGGTGAAATGAATAACAGACGGCTTTGTAGCGCCTTTCATGGTTAAATTGCCATTAGCCAAAAAGCCGGGGCCATTTTTCGTAACTGAAGTCGAAACAAATTTAATTAAGGGATAAGTGTCAACGCCTAAAGCATCCTTGGCGTGCCAGTTTTTGAGGAAAAACCCGGTAGCGAGGCTTGTAGCATCGATCGTAGCTGAGATCTTAGCTTGTTCCGGATGATCTTTATCAAATTCGATTTCGACTTTCAGCCCTTCGAATCTTCCGCTGATATTCCCGCCCGAGAACTCTATTACTGCTTCATCGCTTTTTACTTTCCAATTGGACATTATTACCGTAAAGGCATATAAGCTAACAAATGCCGCTATAATAGCAGGATAAATGATTTTTTTCATATGATAAATTTAAATGTTTTTACAAGCGCGTCACGATGTATTAGAGCAATTACTTAAATTACGAAAATAAAGATGAAGTGGTTGCCCGCCGGATAAGCTGATTAGTTGGAGGGAACAATGCTTATTATTTATTGAATAAAACGCTCTTAAAGTTGTATAGATTTAATGGACGAAATTGGTGATGCTCTGGTTGCGAATTTTAGCCTATTTCTAATCGTTCATAAAGTTCAGAGGTATTCAGAAAATGCGTAAAACCCATTGCTTTAAGATGTACGGTAAGTTTTTGTCGCCGGTCCAAAGCCAGCCACCTGTTTGGAGGGCAAGCGCCACGTAGGGTATATCAAAATTATCAATACCGCTTGTTAGTTTCTCGGCTTCGAGCCAGTGGTGTAGCTGTATAAAGGTTTCATCATACAGGATGATATGCCTGAAGAAAAATTGCATGTCTTTTGTGACATCATCCGCCGATCTCTTAGCATAGCGCGTAATTTTTTCCTGGTGATTCAGCAATTCCGTAGTAAGAAAATGACAGCTTATCAATTTGCAGGGTAGTGCCGGATGGGAAAGAAGTTTTGCCAGTTTGCCCTCAGGCGTGATTAAAGCGCTGAATAGAATATTCGCATCAACTATAACGATCATTTAACGAAGCGTTGCCGATTTTCTTTCCACCAGTTTTTTTGCGATTCCCTTGCAAGTTCGTTCGCTTGCTCCTGTGTGCCCTGATTTTTTGCGTTGGACTCAAGTACACGAAAATAGTCCGCAAATTTTTGTACTTCTTCGATATCGATCAACGAGGCGTTTAGCCTTATTACAATATCTTCTTTGTCGCGTTCTATAATCATTTCAGTTTCCCTTGATATTCAAATATAACTCATTTTAGTCTTTTTTCAAATTATATATTGGCAGACAATGTCGTTTACTTAAGGATTCCGTGGCAATTTCGCCTCACCTAAATCCTCTCCAAAGGAGAGGACTTTAACTTCGCTCTTTTTTAGAACCCTCTCCTTGCGCCACCGCTAAAGCTATAGCGCACGCGGTTGGAGAGGGCAGGGTGAGGCGTAGAGCGTCTACAGGAAGTACTAATTGTTAAGTAAACGGCATTGATTGGCAAGAGATAAAATGGAAGCATCGCATCAAGGTTATGACCAGATTTCCCAATTTTTTTGCTTACACCAAAAGAAATGATATGATGGTGAATTGTGGCGGTTTTCCTTTCGATACAGCATAGGCCATACAAAACGCTATGCCTAAACCTCCCTTATCCCACCAGACTCCTCACTTCGCCCGGCGATAAACTGGTTTGTTTTTTAAAGAAATTGGAGAAATGCGACAGCTGTTCAAAGCCCAGGCTATAGGCAATCTCCGAAATGTTCCAGTCGGTTTGTTTCAGCAGGATCTTGGCTTCCTGTACCAGTCGGCTGCTGATATGTTCGGTGGTAGTTTTGCCGGTGGTGTCTTTTAAAACTTTGTTCAGGTGGTTGCTGTGTACAGCCAGCCTGTCGGCATAATCACTGGCAGTACGCAGGGTTACCTTTTGCTCAGGCGATGCTATAGGGAACTGGCGCTCCAGCAGTTCAATAAACAGCGACGACACCCTTGCCGAGGCATTATGAGTGGTGTTATAGGTGGTGATAGGTTCCAGTTTCTGGCCGTAGTGAATCAATTCCATCACGTAATTGCGGATCAGGTCGTATTTATACAGGTAATTGGAGGCAATTTCCGACTGCATTTTTTTAAACAGCAGCAGGGCTTCTTCGGCAACTTCATCGCTTACCTGGAAAATAGGAAAACCGCCCGGCCTGAATATCGGCAGCTCATCCAAAATAGCACCACTTTTAGATTGCAACAAAAAGTCAGCTGTAAACATGCAGAAACAACCCGACTGCTTATCATCTTGTGGTACCCAGTTATAGGGGATTTTTGGCGTGGCAAATACCAGGGCGTTCTTTTCTATATGGATTACCTTATCAGCATATTCTGCCATGTTGCGACCGCGCACCAGGCTTATTTTATAATAGGCCCTGCGGTTGTAGGGCATGTGGTTAGGGTCGGCCTTAAATTTGGGCAACAGGTCGGCAAAGTTGAAAATATTAAAGTGGCCGATTTCCTTGTTTATCCCGACAGGTAACAGGGATTCAACGCTCCCGCTGGTTTTGCCGGCAACATCTTTATAAAAATCGTCTACGGTGATGGTTTGCATAGGGGGATGGTATTAAGATATGTTTGACATCAATTTAAATTATGGCTGTAATGCAGTGGCGGTAATGTCGCTCGGATAGTTAACTCACCCCGGATTCGCTTTGCTCTCCGACCCTCCTATGGCAAGCCATAAAGAGGGTAAAAAAAGAAAAAACTCCCCAACCCTCTTTCCCGCTTGCGGAAGAGAGGGTGATCAAGCGCAGCGATGATCGGGTGAGTAAACTCCCCGATAGGCAATCGCAAACTGTTCCTTTGATTTTGATAAACATCTTTAGTTATTGATTTATTGAAACAACCAATCAAATATACTCCATACACCTGTTAAACCAGCGTCATATTTGAATTTGATAAACAATGGATTGAATTAGACAAACGGGTGCCCTTAAGATGCCCATACCTTTATACCATCAAAATTTAACATAAATAAAGATGGAACTCAACAACAACACCATACTGATAACCGGCGGCACCAGCGGCTTTGGTTTCGAATTTGCCAAACGCCTGCTGGCATTGGGCAATACCGTAATTATTACCGGTCGTAACCAGTTAAAACTGGATGAAACCCGCAGCAAACTACCCGGTATACACACTTTTCAGAGCGATGTAAGCGATCCGGAGGCTATAACAGCACTTTTTGAGCAGGTTACCAAACAATTCCCATCTCTAAACATCCTCATCAATAATGCAGGTGAAATGCGCAAGATCATCGTACAGGATCCAGCAATTGACCTGTATGATATTACGAATGAGGTGGAGATCAACCTGATGGGGCCGATTCGTATGGTGCAGCAATTTTTGCCACATCTTAAAAAGCAAAAAAATGCTGCTATTTTAAATGTTACTTCAGGCATTGCATTAGCTCCATTTCCTATCTCTCCGGTTTACGGTGCAACAAAATCTGGTCTTCGGTCCTATACCAAATCCTTGCGGGTACAATTAAAAAATACTGGTATAAAAGTATTTGAATTGATAGCACCCGGGGCAAAAACACCGCTGAATGATAAATTCGCCGGTCTGAATGACTTTGATGATAAAATATTAATGGATCCGGTCAAATTAATAGATGTGGCGATAAAAGGGCTGCAAAATGATACCTATGAGATCTATCCCGGAATAGCAAAGGTATTCAGGATCATGTCGCGGCTGGCGCCGGTTTTTTTGTTGAAGCAGATGAGCAAGGTAGGGGCGGAGGAAATGGTCTAACGGAATCTATAGGCCACCAGTCCAATACAGGCATTAGCATTGGAGCAAACGGTCAATTATGCGTTGTTTACCCGATATTCTTTTATATCTTTATCCGGCTAAGCCTTTTGATATGAAGATCCGGTTTTCTTTCTTTTTGTTTTTTGTTTTTGCCATGCAGGTTGCGTTCGGCTACCAGCTAAAGCATTCGTTGCGCTTTAAAACTGCAGACGGTCATGTAATCAAAGTAGCAAATGCCAAAATTCTTTACGATAATAGAGTGATATTTAAAAGAAAATATGATGATGACATCCTTTATGATAGTAAATCCAATCGAGTAATCGAAGACCATGGTTCTATATTTCTATTTCTTGCAATTGGTGGAGGTCCGAACCTCGACCGTTTGAATGCTTTTCAAATTACCTCCTCAAAAGCCATTCTGGTTGCCGATGCTATTCTTTCGCCTATCAAAGATTATGACGGCGATGGATACCTGGAGTTTGGCGGAAGGGATTTAACAGAAATGTATCCCAACCCTGATTCAATGTATTATATACCGACTGAATATTATGAGATCAGGGATGGGGAGATTAACCTTGATAAAGAACTTACGAGGAGTAAAGATATAGCTATTAACGGCCGGTATTTGCCGCGATCAAAACGAGACGATAGTGATGGGTTTTGCTGTGTGGTTATTCCAACACCTGGGAAAAAGCATCACACAAAACAACCTGTTCATTCAGACCTAATTGTTAAATCATATATGGGTTCGGATACCATTAGTGTATATGCTACTAAGGATGTCCTGAACCATAATGCCGACGTAAATTTTGTGGTGCACAATTATAATGGGCTTTGGTATTTTTATAGTAACGTTAGCGCATATAAATCGGGCACGCCTATGGAAAAAGCAAAGCTCGCTGATTTAATTAAAATCGATAAAACGGTTTTACTTCTCTCCTGGGTAGAAAAGGGACGGTTTGCTGAAAGAACTTCAAAGCCTGCCCCCTGGGGCTCTAATTTGCTGGAAAATTTAAAATAGAATGGAGGTATAATGAGGATATTACTTATGATCAAATTATTTGCTCACTTTCTGAATGGTGCTATTTCCATAATTGGCAACATAAATATTGCCTGCAGCATCTACGGCAACACCGTAGGGTCCGCTAAATAAAGTGCCTTTGGCCGAGCCGCCGGAGCCGCTACCTAAAGTACTTACTAAGCTTGCCGGGCTGATCTCCCGCACCAGGTTGTTACCATAGTCGGCTACAAATACATTGCCCGTCGCATCTAAGGCGATCCCGGTGCAGCCGTTAAACGAAGCCGATGTGCCGCTGCCATTGGCAAAACCTGCTGAACCGCTGCCTGCTAAAGTTGTAACACCACCCGCAACACTGATCTTGCGGATCATATTGTTGCCGGAATCTGCCACATAAACATTGCCCGCCGCATCTACGGCAACCCCTGTAGGCTGATTAAATGTGGCGGCGGTATCCGCGCCATTTACCAACCCCGCCGTACTTTTACCTGCAAGGGTTGTAACCATTCCAGCCGGGCTTATTTCACGAATCATATTGTTGCCATAGTCTGCCACGTAAACATTTCCTGATGCGTCAACAGCTATACCCTGCGGGTAATTAAATGATGCGGCTGTACCCATTCCATTCGCAAAGCCCGCTGAACCACTGCCGGCTAAGGTGCTTACCACACCGGCCGGACTGATCATCCTGATCAGGTGATTGCCGTTGTCGGCAACATAAACATTACCTGAGGCATCCACGGCTACGCCGGTTGGCTGAAAAAATGAAGCATAAGTGCCTGTTGCATTAACCGAACCCTGGGACACGCTTCCCGCTAAAGTAGTTACCGCTCCTGCTGGACTGATCTCACGGATCATGTTATTACGGTAATCGGCCACATAAACATTAGCTGCTGCATCTACAGCCACACCTGTTGGCTGGTAAAATGATGCGGCAGTACCCATGCCGTTTACTGAACCCTGCGTCCCGCTTCCGGCCAGTGTACCTACATTAACCGCGTTTGGATTAACCGGTTTGGGATTAAATTCGAGTTCGTTACCGCATGAGGCAAAAAGTATAAAGGTTACCGACAGAAATGGGAATATTTTTTTCATTTAATTTTATATGCCAGGTATGTTTAGGGTTTTTGAAATAAATTATGCTAAGCTGATTCATCATGTTCCCGGCTTGTTAAAACTTACAGACCTTGCGTCACATGAACTTAATTTCAGCCGTTGCAATAAACATTTTCAAATATAGGCATCGCGGCCAGTACCTTGTATAATTATTTATAAAGGTACCAAAGAAAAAATCGATGATCCCAACGGAAGCCCGTTTGATTTAGGCCATTTTTGATGGAAACACCAATAAAGGTATGTTTTGCTTTGACAACGCTTTTTTGGTTTCACTATGTTCAAATAACCTGACAAAAAATGAGTGTTGCCGGTGCAGCATAGCTAAAATACCGGCTCCAGATTCATTGATCAAATGACCGAGGGTCTTCGCAACATCTTTCCCGGTCACTGTTCGGTAGGATAGGCCTGTATAATTCAGGCGGGCAATTTGATCTTTGAATGCAGCCTCTTTTGCAGCCAGGGTTGCTCCATTTTTATTCGGATCCGTAATATGAATGATTTCAAGCTGTAAGTGAAATAATTTACCAAGTTTAACCAGGTAATGGATCGCTTTTGTATCTGCTTCATTAAAATCGGTGGCATATAGCACTTTACGGACCTGTTTCAGGTCGGTTTTAGCAGGGATAATAAATACCGGTCGGGTTGAATTATTAATTACCGCTTTGGTGTCTTCGCCAGGCAAAACATCATCTTTACTTCCTGATCGCGCGCCCATTACCACCAATTCAACCTCCTGCTGGTGGATAATATCAGCTACATCCAGCCCCAGGTCGGTATCGTCAGATTGCCAGTAAATTGCTGGTATCCGGTCTTCGGGGTCCAATTGATCAGCCAGGGACTCCAGACCTTCCATAAGTGCAGTTAAACCCTCTTTACTGTGACTTTTACGTTCGCAGATTTCATCAACTATCCAACCTCCGCCAGCATCAGAAACGATGGTCGTATAATCGATGCAGGTATTGTACAATAAAAGATCTGTGTGAAGCTTGCCGCTTAATATTAGACCTGCTTCTGCGGCACAAGTTGCATTTTTTGAAAAATCGGTAAGTACAAGAATAGTTTTCATGGCGCGGGCAATTAATTTTAATGAAGATCACCTTAATTTGATATAAAGATATTGATGCCGAAGTTTTGCAGATATGATTGCAGGCATCTTTTAAAGTGATTTAAGGCACCGGATAGAAGGGTTTCTGCCGGAGGCTTTATTGCAGCTGCCAACATATCTTTTGGGGGAAGAATACGGCAGGCAAAGTTTGAGAATGGCGGCGGATTAAGAAAATATAAGCAAAACTAAACAGTCGTATTATTTCCAAAAAGCAGGCAACCCCAAAGCTGCCTTCTTTTTATCTCGTACCTAAATCCATTTATTGCTCGCACCATTGGTCAACCGAAAGCACATCGGCCTGGCGCGGGAATACTTTGGTGGTAAGCACCTGGTGCACTTCCTCGTCGCGGTCGGCGCAGCAATCATCCAAAACAGTAAGGAGAAAATCCTTATCGGCAGCTTCACGAATAGTTGACAACACCACGCCGCTGGTAGCAACGCCTGTAAGTACAAGGTGACGGGTACCGAAGGCTCTTAAAACAACTTCAAGGTCGCTGCCGGTAAATGCACTGATCCGCCGTTTTATCACCTTTATCTCACCTGCCACGGGGGCTATCTCCGGGTGGATTTCCATGAACTCATCCATATTTGTGATGGCAAATTTTTCTTTGCCTGCGGCGAAGCTTTTATTGTTCAGGTTTATTTCAGGCGCACCCTGCCTGAAACCCACGACAACATAAATTACAGGTATTTTTTTATCACGGGCATTTGCTATTGCTTTGGCAACGTTGCCGATAAGTTCACCGGTATCAGGCATGGTGCCGATAATTCCCATCTGCATATCCATCACCAGCAGTGCGGTTTTTTTTATGTTTTGTTCCATTTTATTCTGTTTTACTTTAAATGTTTGTCAAATTCTTTTTGTCACCAGGTATTCTGCCTTTCTGTTTTACGGTATTTGTTTTCTAATTTTGAATAGTCGGTTTAATTTACGTAACGGGGTTTCTTTTAAACGTACGATAAATATTATGAAATCAAAGAAATTTATACGGTCCAACCCGCATCTTCCGGTAAAAAACCTACGCGAAACACTTGATTATTATCGGGATACCTTAGGCTTTTACGACGAATGGACATGGGCAAATAAGGATGGTGATATAGTAGACGGCGGCATCAGGAGAGATGAGATGCAGCTCCTTTTTGGAGAGGACCCTGACTTTACGGGTATCATAAACAGCGATAAAAATAGTCGTTTGTCGATAATGTGGTTTGTTGAAAATATCGCTGAAATATTTGACGAATTTAAAGCCAGGGACATTGAACTTGCCGACACTTTACGAACGCATTCCTATGGACTGCGGGAGTTTAGTTTTATTGATATTAACGGTTATCTTATCCGGGTTGCCGGGGGAACGGAGGAATAGCAATGCACAGATGAGCAGCAGCGCTACTTTTGGATTTTCGTATTCCCGTAAATCCCAAACAGGTCATATGGTTTTTTACTTAACTGGCCGTTGAATAAAAATACGGTCAGAAAAATATAGGCGATAAATCCAAAAATAATCAGTACCTGTGCTGCGGATGTTTTCTGAATATCCTGTTTTGCTTTTACGTCACAAACTTCGCCGGGACAGTATTGTGCTTTTTCTTTAAAAGCCCATGCGTAAAATTTACAGGCTAAACAGATCCCAAACGCCGATTCGAAGAACAAAAAGATCAGGCACATGAGGCACACAATACCTGTTATGGGGCTAAAGGCGTTTACTAAAACCAGGAAAATAAACATAGTACCGGATAAGGTCACACCAATTATCCAGGCGAACTTTTTTTGTTTGGCCCCAATGTATTCAGGTACCTGGTTCCTGACGATCAAACGCCCGATGATCAGGGTTGGGGAAAACCTGGGACTGATAAAAACGCGGATTAAAAAATCTGTAAAGAACATGGTAATGGCGTATTTCGCCATCACAAAATCATTGTTAAACAGGATGAGCATTAAGGACATGAATATTACCAGAAATAATATACCGGCTGATGCCCTTATTTCCCTTTCATTTAAAACTGGAATGTTATAGCCTTCCGCCTCTTCTCCGAACTGTATAACTTTTTTCATGGTTTTAATTTTTTGGTTGCACATCTATGATGATTCGGAAATGCTTTTGTTACAATGTTTTACAAAAAAAATATATGATAGCATGCTGATTTATAAGATAATAATCGCTTTGAATGAGCAGGTGAATTTGGGTTTCACAGCCATTGATTTCGCTGGTATTCTAAGAAGGTATTTGACAATAAAAAGCTCCGGAATATTCAATTTTCCAAATATTTCAGATAGATTTAAAAATTGCATTATATTTGGCTTGGTTCAATTCTCATCGGTGATTTTGCATTTCCTTGCGCCAGCTTGTACAGATACTGATATCTTAAATTTGAAATTAACCAGGATCGGACCAAATTTCTTATTCAACCAATTGAAAACATAAAATAAATTTAAAAATGGATCATAATACACAACCGGTGAGCGACTTTGTTAGTCTTCTCGATTATAATAACAATGTTATATTTAATATGACGCCGGAGGAAGTTACCGCAGCCGTAATTTCCGGCGATGCCTCCCGTGTGCGCCAAATAGACGGACAGTTTGCTATTGTAGAAAAAGTAGGCCAGCAGGTATTTATGGCGCGTTCCATCGGAAGGCCAATGCGTTATTTCCTTGCGAAACAGGTTTCAGGGCCGCTGCTCATTGTTGCTGAGCGAATAGATGAAATTTATGCTTATCTTGAAACCAAAGGGCTGCATCACCAGTTTCATCCATCCTACACAAGAATGGTGCCCGCACATTTTGTTGTACGCGTTGAAGTTATTGGCTGCCCGGATCCCAATCCTGTTTACACACGCTTCTTTGAGCCTAAACGGAATAGTTTAACAAATGACCTGGATAAAATCGGCAAAGCCTATATGGAAGCATTGGCTAACGAATGTCAAAAATGGCTGATGTCAATACCTGCCGATGAACCGGTGGGCGTCTTGTTTTCTGGCGGCATCGACAGCGGTTCGGTTTTCCTTGTGCTTTACCATTTGATGCTTAAACTTGGCATGTCGCCTCAACGTTTAAAGGCTTTTACGCTTTCAGTAAACAACGGGCCCGATGCTGCACAGGCACATGAGTTTTTGGATCAGTTGGGACTGTCCATGTACCTGGAAATAATTGATGTTCCGAAGGCTGCTATTGATTACAAAGCGGCTATTAAAATAATTGAGGATTATAAGCCGCTTGATCTTGAATCTGCCACCATGGCGATGGCTTTATGTAAACAAATACGCAGCCTTTACCCTGAATGGAAATATCTTGCTGACGGTGACGGCGGCGACGAAAACCTAAAAGATTATCCCATTGCCGAAAATACAGAGCTTACTATCCGCAGCGTGTTAAACAATATGATGCTGTACCAGGAAGGTTGGGGTGTTGATAAGATTAAGCATTCACTCACCTATTCGGGCGGCCAAAGCAGGGGCCATGTGCGTTCTTATGCCCCGTGCCGTCTGTTTGGCTTTAAAGGTTTAAGTCCCTATGCTTTACCCAATGTTATTGAAGTTGCGGAAGGGATTCCATTTATTCAATTGACCGATTGGAGCGAAGATGCCCTTTATGCACTCAAAGGGGAAATTGTAAGCAGGGGGATAAAGGCCCTTACCGGGATGGAAATGCCGGTATTTGAAAAGCGCAGATTTCAAAGGGGAGCAGTGCAGGAAGGATCATTTGATCAGCTGTTTCCGCAGAGTGAAATGGAATACCGCAGCTATTTTCATTCGCTTTATGCATGATAACCGGGAAATTGAAAAGCTTCGTTCTCACAAGAACTTTTTGAACCCTGAGATCCCGTATCATTTTCTGCATGAGCAGGAACCGGGTCCGGGGGGTGATTTGCTGCGTGTGAATACGATTTTCCTTAGCAGCAAGGAGTGCTCGTTCAAGTGCACAATGTGCGATCTCTGGAAAAATACGTTAAATGAACCGACACCTTCGGGGGCGGTTTTGAAACAAATAGATTATGCCCTAGCGAGGCTGCCCGAAGCTGATGTAATTAAACTCTATAACAACGGTAACTTTTTCGACAAAAAGGCCATTCCACCGGCAGATTATCCCGGGATAATTGAGCGTCTGCTGCCTTATAAGCAGGTGATTGTGGAGAATCATCCCAAATTGTGCGATGAAGCCTGCCTGCGGTTTAACGAGAGCCTTGATGGAAGGCTGGAAATTGCTATGGGGCTCGAAACCATTCACCCTGACGTTTTGCCGAAACTTAACAAGCAAATGACCACCGAAGACTTTAGCAGGGCCACAGCATTTTTAAGAAGTAATGGCATTGATGTGCGTGCGTTCATATTGCTAAACCCGCCCTACCTCACCGATAGGGCCGAAAATATTCGATGGGTGCACAAAACGGTACAATTCGCATTTGATTGTGGCGTACAATGCTGCTCAATTATTCCTACGCGTCCCGGCAACGGTGTAATGGAATTACTTTATGAACAAGGACACTATTTGCCTCCCTCATTGGAAACGCTGGAAGAAGTTTTTGAAAACGCCCTTAGTTTAAAGGCCGGCCGGGTATTTGCCGATGTTTGGGACATTTCCTTTCTCTCCTCTTGTCCGGATTGTTTTGGAGCAAGGAAGCAGCGTTTGGAGAAAATGAACTTAGAACAGAAATTTTACCCCCGGATAACCTGTAATTGTCAATTAAACCATGCCTGATAGCAAGGAACAACATTTCGATATCTTAATAGCGGGCGCAGGATTTGCCGGCTCACTCACTGCATTGATTTTGCATAACCAGGGTTTTAAGGTTTGCCTGGTGGAAAAAGGACAGCATCCCCGTTTTGCCATTGGCGAGTCGTCCACACCTATAGCTGACATGCAATTACGGGATATAGCTGTAAAATATAATTTGCCATGGCTGCATGATTTTTCGCGCTATGGCAGTTGGCAGCAAAGTCATCCCGAAATTGTCTGCGGAATTAAAAGAGGGTTCAGCTTTTTTAAGCATCATCCCGGAGAAGATTTCACCACTGATGCCAACCACAAAAATGAGTTGCTTGTCGCGGCAAGTGTTGACGATATTCAATCGGACACGAACTGGATGCGATCGGACTTTGACGCCTTCCTTGTAAGTAAAGTAAAAGAAGCCGGGATCAGCTATTTTGACCTGACTGAAATTGTTTCGACAAAAAGGGACCCCGAATGGGCGTTTAAATGTATCCGTTATAACAGGGACATGGATCTTCATGCCGTGTTCTATATTGATGCAACCGGCGGCGGCTTTTTACTCGAAAAGCTGTTGGGGGTTAAAACCACATCAGATAGCTTTTTGACCGATTCATTTGCTGTATTTTCTCATTTCAATGGCATTGCCAGGTGGACGGAAATGCTGAAAGATGCAAATATCCCCACAGGTGACTTTCCTTATGATCCTGATAATTCCGCATTGCATCAAATTCTGGATGAAGGATGGATCTGGATGCTGCGGTTTAATGATCAGCGTACCAGTTTTGGTTTCGTGCTTAACTGCAAAGAACCGTCCTTAAAGGGCTTGCAAACAGCTGAGATCTGGGGTGCTATGCTTGCGAAGTATCCGGCAGTTAAAAATATACTAAAAGATGCCACCCTTGCAGCTGAGCCGGGCAAAATAATTCAATCACCCAGGCTGCAAAGAAAAGTTGACCGTTGTTTTGGACAGGGATGGGCAGCAGTTCCGCACACCGCGGGCTTTATTGATCCCCTGTTCAGTTCGGGCATTGCACATTCAATTTCGGGCATTCAAAAATTAGCCCTTATCCTAAAAGAACACTTTAACAACCCCGAACCGCTTTATGAGGGGCTAAAGGAATATGAGCGCTCCATATTCGCGGAACTAAAACTGGCTGATCGGCTTATTGCAGGATGTTACAAGGCAATGCCCCATTTTGGGCTGTTCACGGCATGGTCAATGCTTTATTTTGCTGCAACTATCGCTTATGAGCGCCGCCTTATGCGAAAAGAATTACCCGGATATTTCCTCTGCGCCGATGATCCGTATGTGATAGACATTGTGCAAAAGTCTTATACGGACTTATTGAAAATATTGGAAAAACCACAACTATCCAAAGAGGATATCGCGGAGTTTACCGATCTGATACGGGAACGGATTAAACCGATAAATACGGCAGGCTTATTGGAGCCTGCATCAAAAAATATGTATAAGCATACTGTTGCGGTGTTTTAATATTTGTGTTTTTCTTATCTAAAGAATATCGTATTTTTGTTATGATGACAACGCTTACTGTAAATATTGAAAACAAAAAAACCGAAAAGGCCATTAAAGCTGTTTTGGACGCCTTTGGTTTGGAATACAATGTGGAGCAGAGCGCCGATCCGCCCAATGGCGGACGCCCCTTAACTCAGTCAGAACAACATCTCTACAAACGTTTGAAAAATTCTTTTGAGCAGATCAAACTGCATCAGGAAGGTAAGGTTAAACTTCAGGACGCAAGAGCAGCATTATTAGAAATCGAAGCAGAACTTGGCGAATAATGGCATTTGAGATTGTTTTGACCCCAGACTTTAAAAAAGACCTGAAGCAAATTGCAAAAAAACACAAACAGATATTAAAGGATATTGGCAGCTTAATTGACAAATTAGCCAAAAATCCCAAAATGGGGACTGATCTTGGCCAGAATGTTTATAAGATCAGGCAGGCCATTTCAGGAACGAATAAAGGAAAATCCGGTGGAGCCAGGGTAATTACGTATGTTGTAGTAGCTGACAAAACCGTATTTCTCGCCGAGATTTACTTAAAGAGCGAGTTTGACACGGCTGATGTGAACTTACTTATCGGGCGGTTAAAAGACCAGGGACTGATCTAAGAAACGCTGACCGATTGACTCGTCTGACTTGGAAGCCTGACCAGGCATGACCGTTTCTTACATGCATGCCGTTTACCTTGCATGCGGGGCACGAGCCTTTGCCCGCTTGCCCTGCCCCTCATCGCGCCAGGTTGCGTTTTTGTTTCACAAAAGCTACCCGACTACTTTCGGTTTGGAAATAGTTGCAACTTTAGTCATACAAAAATTCAGGTAATGTAACAAGTTTTCTTAAAATCGTCACCCGGCAATCACCCCAGTTGACTCCGCAATTATTAATAATCCATTGGTTGTTAATAACAACATTTTGATTTAAATTGTATGAATCTCTTGCGACAATTAATGAGATTATTGGAATGTACTTGGGATTTGGATGGTCGATATCATTATGATTAGGTATTAAAAAACGAAATGATGTGTGATCCTGGTTTAAGCCATTATACTTATAATAACCGTCCTGGTTGCTAATATAAATCACCTGCCCTATCGGCATTTCTTCTTTAATAAAAATACTAAGTTGTGCTCCTGTCATTGTATATCTGTAAATTCTTAAAATAATATCAATTTTATGTGTTCCAATGCGGATGATAATGATTAGTCAACTAAACTACTTTTTCCAAAAATTTCAACTTGAAAGGTGTCTCGTCTACGTTACCATTCGTATCTAATTCAAACAACAATTTAGTTGGTTTCCAAGGGTGATAACAATTAAATTTTTTTTGAATTATCCATTCATTTATTTCATCTTTAGTCAAATCATATCCTTTTTTTCTTACCAGACTACCACAATCAAAATTAATTTCACCACAAGTTGTTTCTACTTTGATGTTTTCCAACCCTTCTTCAAGTGTCAAATTAACTTTTTTCCCTCGTTCTTTAAAAAAAATTCTCGAGTCACGAGTACTTATTCCCAATCTATAAATGTAATTACTTTTTTTTCCAGATGGTTGAACTGTTAATTTAATTTCCTCAGTCATTTCCTATAGATTTAATCTAACCGTTTAGTATTCTCATTAATTTTATAAACTTCATAGGTTTGAACAAGAGTCAGTAAGTTGTTAAATTTCATAGTAGAATCAATACTATTAAGTTGTTTATTTACTGAAAAATTTAAATCCTTAAATGATTCTTGGGTAATATAGGTTAGTTTTTTTACAGAACTGACTATATTGTTTTCCATCTTGTTAATTGAATAAACTAAGTCATTAAGGTTTTCTTCTATGTTTGAAAGTTTATTGGAGACTTCATTTTCCCAGTTTGAATTGAATATCCCCAGTTTGTCAATACATTCATATATCTCATAAAAAACAATTAGGTTACCATCAACTAATGATGTAATCATACTTATACAGTGAAATATAAGTAAATCATATGTATGAATCTGATTTTTAAGACTTTTTAAAAGGTCTATCTTTTCATTCAACTCGTCTTCATCTAACGGAACTATGGAGATTTTACCTCGAAAATCTATACTTTCCTTAGTTTTAATGGAATTAAAAATTAATTGAATATTGGATTTCTTTTCATTTAAATAGTTGTAAATTTTTACAAATTTTTGAATATAACTCTTATCAATTTGAATTATTTCTTTCTGATTTTTTTGCAGTAATTTATTAAAATCTGAACAGTCAATTATGTCAACTGCTCCGTCTTTATCTTTGTCCAATTCTAAAATAATTGATGTATAAGATAGCTTTAACTTTGATAGTCTTTCTTCTTTTTTTAATGTCTCTTCTTTTTCGAGTTTTTCAATTTTAAGTCGTTCAGTTACTAATTCTTCTTTCCATTCTTTTATCAAGGTTAATAATATATCTTTCTCTTCTTTCAGACAATGTTTATAATAAGTAAAACGATATTTAGAACATTTAACCATGCCCCATCCATGGAATGAAAAAACTTTCTCATCGGATAATTCGTCTAATGTTAGGTCAAAATTTTTATTGAGGTCATTTTGAACAAGAAATACTATAGGACTCCCCAAAAATTTCCTGAAATAAATTCCACTTTTTAGTCCAAAGATTATAGACGAGTTATCTTTTCCATGACTCATCTCAATACGTAGTGTTTCATTATGAAAGGAATATGGACTAAATGAAAAAAGTTTATCGTATTTTTTAAAAATTTCTTCTTTTGAAAGAACGACAGAATTATTTCGATGTCTATCATAAAATTTTTCTAAGAATTTTTGAGGTCTATAATAATCATCAACAATTTTGTCGTGATCGATTAAATCTTCATTTTCAAAAGAATCGTATTCATTATCCTGATTCATGCCAAAAAAATTTTAACCAAATATAAATTTTTCACTTCATTTTTCGGTTTTTATTACTGTTATTCCAAGCGGCACGCTTGGACAGGCGAGTTTTAAATTCAACCAGTTAATCATATCTTTATACTAATACACTAAAGAAGAATAGAAAGTTGAACAAAAAGGAAACGCATATTTTAGCGGAACTTAAAATAATTGGCAATAATGTTAGTCATTTTAGTTATGAACAGCTAAAATATGCTATTGGATCGTTGATACCGAAAATGCCGATAGTGCTCGCCGACTACCAAAGAGTTCGACGGCCAAAGGAAGACGGGATGCGCGATTTTGAAATGTTACATCGTGCAAGGATCAACCTATTAAAGGGGAAGAATTTTACGGGTTTATATCCATGGCAACATGAGCGTGACATCAGCCATGTTCGATTGGATCAACCGGAATTAATAACCGATTATGGCAGGTGTAACCGCCCCCGAGATATTGTATTTTACTGCTCCAATAATGCGCCAACAAGTTGTTTTGAGGTTTTATCAAAAGGTTTTACAAGAGAGATTTTAATGCACCATGTTACCATAGGCCATTGGCAGATCAAAATACCTTTAACCTTGGCAGAAGTGAATTTTTCCTTGGCTAAATTAACAGAATTGCAGCAGCAAACAGATTTTAAGTATGATCACCTTATTGAACGGTCACAGGGCTGGAAGGAACATGCTTTGAAAATATTTGCGAAAAAAGGCAATTATTCCAATTACTCACCCGAATTTTCAGTCGCCGTGCTCGATTTTTTTTCTGATCATTTCGGAATCACAAGTATAGAAGCAGAGCACGACTATTTTATTTCAAGCCTTTACACAGATATCATATTTAATCATTCCAATACCAATGATGAGGAGGCGCTCTTTGATGGTTTGATATATCCGAGCGTCAAAAACGCACTTCAGGAATTTAACATAGTCCTCCATCCCCGGGCGATGAACAAATTAAAATTTGTTGAGGCTACTTACGCCTGGGTAACCAGCTCCATTGGCCAGGATCCGCCTACGGTTCAATTTAACTCTTTGGAAACTGCAAGTCCAGACGAGTTAGGAAACATAAAATGGAACCAGTTTAAATTGCCTTTAGCCGGTTAAAGAACGATTTATTTCAATGTGTTTGCCCTAACGCTTGCCGTTCTTAACGCGTTTCTAAAATCCAATGTACTTACCTTCCTTGTATTATATTTTTGCTGATATCCCCTGTGCTCTTTGTCTGCGGGATAGGCAACATTTCGCCCGTAAGGATAGGACGGCATTTTATGGAAAGGCAACGGTAATACTGTTTGCCCGTGGGCTGTATTCAGGTCACCGTCTTTAACCCATCCATCGCTGTAAATCAGGAAGTCGCGCTTCCAGCCTTTGGGCAAAGCAGCCAATTTTGAGGCATCAAAGTCGATACTTATTTCGTCTCCGCCATCGGCAATAATGTATTCGTCGTCTGCTTTTTGCAGCAGTGGCAATACATCGCCGTAACGGGTATAATTGCCTGTAAGGTCGCGCCATTTTTGACCTTTGGTTACTGGGGAATAATCAAACCATTCAGGGCCAAAGGGCCCGCCTTTCCGGTAATCGGCAGAATAGCCTCGGAAATTCAAATTAGCCGCAACCATATTCAGGTCCTGCATTTTTACCGGCGCTTTTACATTTCCGGCCGAGAAAAATATCTGGTCCCAATAGATCTGCATATTTGTGCTGATCTTCACCCGCCTGTCATTGGCAGTAAGAAATTTACCCGACAGGTTGGCAATAACCATTTTGTCCCTGCCCATAGGGAAACCCATATTTGGAATAACAGTTTCCCACTCTCCTTTTTTATTGATCACCTGTAAAGAGGGGGGATGGACGCTATATTTATCCGATTGCGCAACAGCCGTATTAATACTGGCGTCTGAAGGGAAGATCCATCCCCGCAAAAACAAAGTCAGGCTATCTGCCTTGGCCTTACTTCCAAGGTCAAGGATCAGCTCATGATTTTCAGCAATGCCCTGGAATTTCCCAATCGAAAAATTCGCAGCGTATTGGAAATCATAGGCGCTTATTTTAGCAAGCAGATCATTTCCTTTTTCATCTCTGGCACTAAGCGGCAAATGCTTATCAGCTACCTGGTAAACCTTTTTACCGGGGAAAGGAGGGGGGACGAACCGTTCGTCGGCATAAACATCTACTGAATCAGGATGATCCACTGCTGTGAGTCCTACTTTGTCAAAATAAACTGCCTCCCACAATTCTTCAGTTACCTTAATTGAATAGCGGCCATCCCGTGGTTTTAGCTTTTCTCCGGGAATAAACAGGTATTCTTTGGATGCATCCGAAAAAGCATAAGTAGTATCGGTACCATGAATGGCCAATGGCATACCAAGGGCGCTCCTCCACAGCATATCTTTTATAAATTCATATTTTTTGCCGTTCCAGGTAAACAAAAAAGGACAAGAACCTTTAAGCAGTTCCACCTCTAATATGCGTTCCTGGCTTGTCGGGTCGGCAATGGTTTGTGCAACGCCATTGGGCCATATCACACGAACAGTACCGAACTTGTTCCTCGTACCAACGCCGAATTCGGTTATTGGGCCGGTCACTGTCTTGAGCTGATACAGATCGCCCGACCTTAGTTCAACCTGCGCACCGATGCCCAACTTGTTGTTTTTGCTGTTGCCATAAGATAATCCAAACAACTGAACCTGCATAAAATGATTCATATTGCCCCCGTCATTTCTAAGAAACTGGACGCCATCCGGTCCTGATAAAAGAATATCCTGGTCGCCGTCCATATCAAAATCGCCGATTTTAATATGATGTGCCCGCAATACATTTTTGGGTAACAGGTACGAAACATCACTAAAGCCTTTTGTGGTATCGTTGTGAAATAGTTTTACCCCGCTTTTGGATTTGTCTTCATTTACGCCGGCTACCAGCAAATCCTGGTGCCCGTCATTATCAAAGTCCACAAAAGCGACATCGTTTACTTTTATCCCTGTCAGCGCATTACTGATTTTTTTTGACACCGGGTCAGCAACAAACCGGCGGCCATCATTTTTAAGCAGCGAACATTTACCGTTTGGGCCTCCTGCAACAAAAACATCAAGCATTCCATCGTTGTTATAGTCTCCAAAAGCAATTGCCGACCCTGAATAGGCTGCATTCTTCAGGCCCACCGAGTCGCTGATGTCCCTGAAATTTGAATGACGGTTATTATTGAATAATTGCACCCCTCCGTTTTCGTTCAGGCCGGCAATATCGACGTCCCCGTCGCCATCCCAGTCGCCGAAATCCATGGCAATAGTACCTTGGGAATTTCCGCTGAGGCCCATGGCGTTTGCCTGTTCGGTAAAAGTTCCGTCACCGTTATTGCGGAAAAATTCATTTCCGCCTTTCTGCCCGACAAACAAATCCAGGTCACCATCCTGGTCAAAATCGGCAAACAACATTTTAGTGATATTGGCAGTTTTCCCCAGCCCAATATCCTTTGTAATCTTTGTAAAGGTGCCGTCTCCCTGGTTACGGTACACAATAATGCCCTTGTTTGTTGCGATAAAAAGATCCTGGTAGCCATCATTATCATAATCTGCAAAGGTGGCATCCAAATCCTGCCCCTCATGATCAATGCCGCCGGTAACGGTACAGGCCTCAAAAGCTCCCGTCTTGCTGATCAATAAATAGTGTTTTGCGGACGACGAGCCAGGGGGCATAAAACTTGCATATACATAAAGGTTTCCAACCCCATCGCGGTCAGCTTTCGCCAAAACGGTATTTTCAGAACTTAATCCGCGCCCAAGTGCCAGTCCTGCAAGGTCCGAGGCATCGGTAAAAGTCATGGCGCCTAACAGCCCTTTTCCTTTTGTATCGTATGATACCTGGTCTTCCTGGCTGGTGCTGAATGCAACATGACCTGCGATCAGTTGTGGCATTTTTAATTCGTCATTTCCGGAGGCATATTCAGCTGATAATTGCACGAGCTTATGAAAGGTTTGCATAAAAGGCAAAGCCGCAACGGGCTGGTTGGCCTGCAATAACGAAAGCGACTTTTGGTAAGATACCTTTGCCGGGCCGAAAAACTCAGGTACAATTTTTTTTACTGCTTGCAGGTTATAAATGGCGGAATCTGTTTCGTTATTGGCTGCCAGGAGCTCCGCCAATTCAAGTCGGAGGACAATATTAGCAGGGGCGAGGCCTGATACTTCCGTCAAATAATTTTTCTTCCAGTTCGGGTTATTCCCTGAAGACCCAAGATCAGCCAGTTTATACAGGGCTTTTACATTCTTTGGGTCTTTTTTAAGTACTTCTTTTAATTCTCTTACAGCCCCATCCTTATCGCCTTTTTTGGCGAAAATCTCTGCCAGCATTAATTTTAAATCCAAATCCTCCGGTTTAATTTTCAAACCGGCTTTTGCCTGATCTTCGGCTGCGGAATAGTTCTTTTGCAGGAGATAAAGCAGGGCCAGATCTTTATTGTTTAATACATTGTCGGGCCCATTTTGTATGGCTTTTAAAAAAGACGCCTGCGCTTCATCAAGTTGGTTTTTTTTTAGAAATAACAAAGCTTCCGTCCTTGGGTCCAGTTTGCTGTTCCCGGTGCTGTTGTCATGTTTTCCGCCACAGCTTGCAAGTGCTGCGCCAAGTATAATCAGGCAAACAAACAGTTTGTTTAAATAAAGCAATTGCTGATGAAAAGAGGTAAAAATCGTTGACATGGCGGCGGGCATATTCTTCATAAGGAAGGCTAAGTTAAGGATTATTTGATGGCATTGAAATTGAGCTTTAAAAATAAAACTGTTACATCTGAGCGGGATCATTAAACTTATTTTTTTTTATTCTGATAAGCTTTGCTAATATCTTTTTCCATAAAAAGTAGAATAGTTTCACTCAGAAGAGAACAAATAAGCCGTAAAGTGATGCAAATCATTTTTGCACCTGTATCAAGCCTATAACTTAGACAAAATAATGACTGACCTCATTAATTATAAACCGATTATAAACCGCCTTCTATGATTAAACAAGTACTTAACCACCGGTCGGGCTACCTGTTGTCTGCCCATCCCTTTTTAACGTGGCGTATTATTCAAAATGCTGCCAGATTGGTTGATGCCCATTATCTTAATTTCTTTGGTAAACACGCTTGCAATTTATCTAAATGCATCGTCATTCTTTCAGCAAGGGAATGATCATCAGTTGATCGCCTTTTCCACAGCTTCAGGTTAGCTCCCATTATTGGTCGGGGATGCCTGCATTACATTGCTTTGGTGATTTTTCGCCGATGGCCTGGTAATCTATTAATGTGATTTTTCAAAAAATTTAAATAGTCCTTCTTAAAAAAATAAAAACGCTTCTACTATGGAATCTAATAAAGCAAAATGGCATAGCCGTTTAACTGTTTGGGTAGTCTGTATTTTGTTCTTTGAACTGATATCCGGGTTGGTTGTATACCTGGTTTCTTTCAGTGTAACTACCCAGGCCCTCGTGATTATGCATACAGCCGTAGGGCTGGTGGCCGTAATACCATATATCATCTACCAAATCCGGCATTGGTTAACGTATCGCAAAAACAAGCTGAACCAGCATAAACTAATCGGTTATATCGCAATGGTAACGGCAGTTGCAGCAGCCATAACAGGTCTGTTGTTAACTTACGAAGCTGTATTTTCAACCCGTATAAATTATTTATGGGATCAAATTCATATTGTTTCAACATTCGCCTTTATGTTAGCGGTGGTGCCCCACATTGGCTTATTAATTATCCGCGATTTTAAAGCTATTAAAGACAAACAAGCTAATTCCCTTATAAAAGCTGAAAAAGCATTTGGCTTTCGGGTTGTGTTTTTAACTGCTATTCTAATGGCCTTTGTGGGCCTATTTATTTATGCCTATAATCCGATCGAGTTTCATAATAAATTCCCGGCAGATTACCAGTTTATCTATGGCAAAAACAAACCGTTTGAACCCAGCCTTGCCACCACAAGCAATGGGGGAGCTATTGATGCCCAACTTTTGGGCAACTCGAAATCCTGCACTACTAATGGTTGCCATACCAATATCGGTCACGAATGGGAAGCCAATGCGCATCGTTATGCCGCCATGGATCCGGCTTTTCGCGTAGTTCAGCACGCTATGGCCGTTGAAAAAGGTCCTGCTTCAACCCGATATTGCGGGGGCTGCCACGATCCTATTTCGCTTTTATCCGGCTCCAAGAACCTGGATGATACCAAACTTACAAATCCCTTAGGGATGGATGAAGGCGTATCCTGCGTTAGCTGCCATTCTATATCAAAAGTGGATGTTAAAGGGAATGCACAATACGAGATCACCAAACGGGTTCCCTATATGTTTGAGATGGAAAAGGGAAAAACAGCCAAATTTCTGAGTGATTTTATGATCCGGGCCTATCCAAAGTATCACGTTTCGAGTTTTAATAAAACAATTTTAAAAACGCCGGAATTTTGCGGGTCTTGCCATAAACAATTTATCGATAAACAGGTAAACGGCGTTGGAACTGTACAATTACAAAATCAATACGACAATTGGCGGAAAAGTCACTGGAATCATCCCGGCACAGCTGCGAAAACTATCGAATGTCGTGAATGCCACATGCCGCTGAATTCTTCCTTTGATCCGGCCAATGGGGATCTGGCCGATTATAACAGAACTGCGAATGATAATATGCACCGGAGCCATCGGTTCCTGGGCGGCAACCAGCTCATGCCAACCTTGTTGAAATTGCCGGGCGGCGCAAAACAGGTAGAAATGATAGAGAAATGGCTTAAAGGTGGGATTCAGATCCCTGAGATTCAAAATAAATGGCATAATGGGCCGGTACTTCCGCTGCAATTACAAACTCCCGACAGTATTAACGCCGGACAAGGGGTAGGGATAGATGTAACCATCACCAATAATAAATCGGGTCATAATTTTCCGACCGGTCCACTTGACCTGATACAGGCCTGGGTTAAGGTGACCGTTAAAGATGGTTATGGTAAGGTAGTTTATTCTTCAGGTGTTCTGGATCAGCATCACTTTATTCCGCCGGGATCGGTGATCTATCGCGCGCAGCCGGTTGACCAGTTTGGGAGCGACGTAGACAGACACAATTTGTGGAACCTGGTGGGTGTAAAGTTCAGCCGCTCACTTTATCCGGGATTCAGTGATCAGTTAAAATATAATTTCACTTATAAGCCGGGGGTGCAGGGTAGTACCCATGCCAATGAAAAGCTATATGTAAGTGCTGAATTGTGTTACCGGAAATTCAATCAGTTTGTACTTAACCGTTTTTTCTCTGATGGTGGTAAAATTGATATCACTGCTCCGGTTACTGTTATATCCGCCGATCAAAAGACGATAATCGTTAAAAAATCAATACCCACCCATTCATAACGACATGTCAATTTCAAAAAGAAAACGATCAATTTATATAACAAGCCTGGTAGCAACTGTATTGGGCCTTGCATTAATTTTCTTTTTTTTCGGGAAGGGGAAAGGTAAGCATTATAGTCCGGGAGAACATGTTGAGGGTGTAACAGCAGAACTATGGAAAGCTGTTCCTAAGGATCATCCCGAGGTAACCTTTACAGACATTACCAGGCTGGCCGGCATTCATTTCACACACTTTTATGGCCAACGGTCCACGCAGTTGCCGGAAGATATGGGATCAGGTGCGGCATGGATCGACTACGACCAGGATGGCAATGACGATTTATTTATTGTTAATGAGGCCGGCCCTTTGACAATGACGCCGGGAGAGGTTAAAAAATCACCGGCGCATTGTCAGCTTTATCACAACAACGGGAACGGCACTTTTACGGATGTAACTAATAAATCCGGGATAAATTTTCAGGGATGCGGAATGGGCGTTGCCGTAGGAGATATAGATAATGATGGTTTCCCCGATATTTTTATTAGTGCCTACGGTAAAAACGTGTTTTATCATAATAACGGAAACGGCACCTTCACCGATGAGACCCAAAAAGCCGGTTTTGGCGGACAGGATGGCTTTTGGACAGGCGCCAGCTGGGGCGATTATGACCGGGACGGCTATTTGGATCTGTATGTTTGTGGTTATGTGAAATATAAGCAATTGAATAAACAGCCTATTGTTACCAGGGGAAATAATGCAGAACCGGCAGGTATTAATCCTTTGTCGTTCCCACCGCAACGCAACTTACTCTATCACAACAACAGAAACGGGACTTTCACAGAAGTAGCAATTCCGGCAGGGGTGGCCGACTTTACCGGAAAAAGTCTTTCGGCATCCTGGTGTGATCTGAACAATGATGGCTGGCCCGATCTGTATGTCGCCAATGATGTGGGTAGTAATGCGCTTTTTCTTAACAAGGGCGACGGAACTTTTGTTGATGTAAGTTACGCTGCCCATGTAGCGGATTATCGCAGTTCCATGGGCCTGGCTATAGGTGATTGGGACAATGATGGAGCTATGGACCTGTTTGTAGGACATTGGCTTGCCGAAGAAAATGCATTCTACACCAATAAACTTACTACGATGGGTAAGAAGCCGAACGGCGGCCCGCCGCTTATGTTTGAGGACAAGGCGGAAAAGTTTGGTCTTGGCCAGGTTTCATTGGATGATGTGGCATGGGGGACTTCATTTTTTGATTATGACAACGATACCCGCCTTGATCTGTTTGTAGTCAATGGCAGCACTAATCAGCAGGATGATAATCCTGAACGCCTGATTCCAATGAAAAACCGCCTCTTTTGGAACGAAGGGTCGACAAAAGGCTTTGCCGAAGTAACAACAGTAAGTGGCGAAGCGCTGTCCTACGAAAATGTGGCCAGGGGGGCTGCTTTTGGAGATTATGACAATGATGGCGATGTGGATGTATTTATTGTAAGTAACGGCGGCGATGGGGTATTGTTAAGGAACGATGGCGGGAATAAAAATAACTGGCTGGAAGTAAAACTTGTGGGCACTAAAAGTAACCGGTCGGCGATAGGCGCCAGGGTGAAAATAGTAAGCGGGAAGGTATCCCAAATCAGGGAAGTAAATAATCAGAGTTCCTACTTGTCTCAAAACAGCCTGACACAACATTTTGGCTTAGCAAAGTTTAAAAAAGCCGATACGCTTACTATCCGGTGGTCGAGCGGGCTTAATCAGCAATTTCTGAATATTCCGGTAAATGAACGCATTGAAATTACGGAAGGCATAAACACAGTTAAAAATATAGAAAAGCATCATAATTGATAATCCCAACATGATACGTAAAGAATTTATTTTTATCGGAATAATTCTGTTAGCAGCATTTGCAGGCATAACAATAGCTAAACATTGGGGGCATAATGGCCAAAGCGACGCTGTGGCAGTTGCCGCGAAATCAGATTATAAGCCAACTTTCTGGACTTATTATAACCGGGCCACCGAATACAGGTTGGAGGGTAAAACAGACTCATCTATTGCGGCCTATGAGGAAGCGCTTAAATTGAACCCGGATCATGAAGACGCCCTTTATTACATTGGGAATATGTATATGAAGGTGGATAAGTTTGATAAAGCTCAGCTCGCGCTGGGGAATTTAATTAAGCTGAATCCGCTTAGTGAACAGGCATACATTCAGTTAGGTAACCTTTATTTTTGTGCGAAGAATACAAATTATTTTCACCCGGAGAAGGCAAAGCTGTATTTCGAACGTGCTAAGGATTTGAACAAAGAAACATTAAGTCCCAATTTGCGGCTTGGCGAAATTGCCTTATTTCAAAACCGAACAGACGATGCATTTGGTATCGTCAACAAACTATCAATGATGGATCAAAAAAACGTAGAGATTTTTTTCATCATCGGTTATCTCAACTGGAAATCAGGGAAAGGGCAGGAAGCCGCCAAAGGGCTGCAACATGCTTTTGAACTGGGTATAACTGCCATGTCAACTAATGAACAGGTGGGGCCGGGTACTAAAGCAAAAAAAGTAGCTGCCGGTAAAAACCAGGAGGGAAATCTCTTTATGGATTGGTTAGCCGGTAATTTAACAGCCCCCGAGAAATATGACATCAATGTAGAAACGCCGAAATTGTACAGGAAATTTGATCAGTATTTAGTTATGGAACGTGGGCAGCTGAATCGCGATTAAATTACTTTTCTCCATAAAATCCCTGAGTCTACACCTGCCAAAAAGGATTTTATAATACGAAGCGCTTTTTCGCACCTTTAAAACTCTTCAGTGAAAGGTCATTAATTGCCTTCAAAAAAAACACTCAAACGTTTGCGCATATATTTAGCCTGCTCATTGGGTATGTTTGGCTCATTAACGACCTGATATATATGTTTTATAACATCCTCTCTAATTTCGGCTTAAACCCTTCCGATTATACAATTCAACCTTTTGGCTCCGGTTTAATTAATCATACTTTAAAAGTATCCGGCAATTCAAAGGATTATATACTCCAGCAGATCAATGTTAACGTTTTTAAGTATCCTGGTCATATTGCTAAAAATTTAGCCTTACTCCAGGCGTATTTTGACAAAACCTATCCCGATTATCTTTTTGTTGGACCGCTGCCCACCGTTAAGGGTGATTTTTTAGTTAAATCAGCAACAGGTACCGTTTTTAGATTATTCCCATTTATAAAAGCATCACAAACCATAAATTTTATCAGCGCGGAAAAGGAAGCCTATGAAGCAGCTAAACAATTTGGCAGGTTTACCAGGTTACTTAATGATTTTGAAACAGGTAAACTTGAATATACCTTAACCGATTTCCATAACCTGAAACTAAGGTTCGAACAATTTAAAAAAGCCTCCGAAAGCGCAGAAACGAACAAATTGGCCCAGGCACACCTTGAAATAAAGGAGGCGCATGAATACTATGATATTGTGCAAACGTATAATCAATTAATAACCAATAATGTGATCCCTTTAAGGGTTATTCATCATGATACAAAAATCAGTAATGTGCTTTTTGATGGAGAACAAAACGGATTGTGTGTGATAGATCTGGATACAGTAATGCCGGGCTATTATTTGAGTGATGTGGGCGATATGATGAGAACCTATCTGTCTCCTTCAAATGAAGAAGAAACCGATCTTTCAAAAGTTTATATCCGGGAAAATATTTTCAGCGCCATTTGCAGGGGATATCTCTCGGAAATGGGTAATACTTTGAGTGATACAGAAAAAAAGTATTTCATATTTTCGGGGAAACTGATGATCTATATGCAGGCCATCCGCTTTCTGACAGATTTTCTGAATAATGATATTTATTATGAAGCTAAATATCCTGACCATAATTTAAACCGGGCCAGGAATCAATTTAAACTGTTGAAGGAATACGAAAACGCTGAGGAAACGTTGGAGCAGCTAATGGTTGACGTACAAGAAATGCGCTAAATTTCATTTAACTGAACATATTCGGCTGAATTCAATTTCCTGATGCTTTCGCGGGCTTGTTTACTTTGCTTGCTGCAAATCTAATTACCCGGACACCCAACCGGCTTCATCAAGCGGAAAAACATAAATTTTTAAAAATCGCCGCTTGAACACCATCTTTTCGGGCAATTCTTCATTTGTTTTTCAGATGAACCAATCGTTTGGTTGAAATATGCCTCAAATCCATTTGTGATAAATTAACCGACTGCTAATTTGTCAATCGTTTGCGTTAAATAAGTTTTCGTAAAACAAACGTTTGCGTTGTGTTTGAGGGGCTTGAATTTACCTTTTCTTAATCCTTATCTCTAATTTTCAACATTCAAAACCAAACAAACTTAATGTTAACACTATGATTGAAAATTACAAACAATTTGGATCAGATTTAAGACGAACAATCTTTCCAATAAGGTATTTGCCAAACTGGCTGCTCCTAAAAAAGGTGTGCTGTGTTTTGCTGTTGCTTTTACCTGTACTTGCAAGTGCGCAAATAAAGGAAATAACCGGTACTGTAAAAGATAACGCAGGCCTTGCAGTGATTGGTGCAACGGTTAAAGAAAAGGGCGCCGCAAATTCAGCCGTTACAGACATAAACGGAAAGTTTCATATAACCCTGAAAAAGAACCCAGGTGTATTGATTGTATCTTTTATAGGATATAAAACAACCGAAGTTACAGCAGGAAGCTCATCTTCAGTTTCAATTACCTTAGTGGAAGACTTAAACAACTTGAATGAAGTAGTAGTTGTAGGTTATGGAGCTGTAAAAAAATCGGACCTGACGGGCTCTGTCAGCTCAATAAAAAGTGACGACCTGAATCTGGGCGGTTCAGTATCAAGCGTAGGCCAGGCCATACAGGGTAAAGCAGCTGGGGTGCTGGTGCAGCAAACAAATTTTGCACCTGGTGGTGGCATTGCTATTACCATAAGAGGTGGTAACTCTATTAATGCGAGTAATGAACCTTTGTATGTTATTGACGGGTTTATTTCTGATTATGGGAACCAGATCAACCCAAATGATATTGCCGATATTCAAATCTTAAAAGATGCTTCGGCAACAGCAATATATGGTTCGCGTGGTGCAAATGGTGTAGTTATAATTACTACAAAGAAGGGAACAGCTGGCCAGGTTTCTATTGATGCCGATGTATCCAACGGTTGGCAATATGATACTTACAAGCCTGCTTTATTAACCGGGCAGCAATATACCGACATTCAGAACGCTACAGCTATTGAAGATGGTAAATCGGCGCCATACGGCGCTGGTTTTACACCTGCTAATACTAACTGGCTGCAATCCGCTATACAAACTGCTACTGTTAATAACAGGACCGTTAGTGTAAGCAGCAATAATAAAGATTCTAAAATTTTTGCCTCAGTGAATTATCTCGACCAGGTTGGGGTATTAAAGAATACTGATTTTCAAAAATACTCTGCAAGGTTAGGGGCCGAGAAAAATCTTAATGACAATATTAAAATAGGCGCTAACTTTTATGGTTCAAGTTCTGTTTCAGATCTGCAATCGTATTCCGGCGATATTACCGCACCTATTTTTGGCCTGTTGGTTGCACCGCCTAATGTTCCGGTTTATAACTCCAATGGTAATTTTAATATATTTTATAATCCCCAAACAGGTGGTAACGGCAATCCTATATACAGTCTGCTCTCAGCAACAAATAATACCCAAAACAAGTTTGCCAACGGTAACGTATATCTCGATTACAACCTATTAAAAAATCTCACCTATCATGTAAGTGCCGGTGCAGAATATAATCAAACAATTGCTGGTCAGTATTCGCCAAATAACAGCTCCCTTGGTCTAACAAACCCAGGTATAGCGGCCGATCAATGGTATTCTACCTTCAGGTGGCTGGTTGAAAATTATTTAACTTATAAATTTAAGATTCAAAAGGACCATGATTTTACCGTATTGTTAGGTAACTCAAATCAAAAAGACGTCGATCAGGGCTTAGGCGCCGGGTCACAAGGTTATTCAACCAATGATTATTTGTTTTATAATTTAACAGCAGGTTCAGTTGCGGCCTCACCAGGCAGCTATAGAAATCAGGTGACAGGTACCGACTATTATACCAGGATAAACTATGCTTATAAGGACAAATTATTGGCTACTTTTACTTTAAGGGATGACGGGTCATCACGATTCGGTTCTAACAAAAGCCATGGTATTTTCCCATCCGGCGCCGTTGCTTATAAATTGGGAGAAGAAGATTTTATCAAAAACCTGAATACATTTTCTGATCTGAAAGTAAGGGTTGGTTATGGGGTAACAGGTAACGATCGTATCCCGAGCTATACGGCTTATTTAGCTACTTACGGTCCGTGGAACACTGTGCTTGCTCCGGGCGGCCCGCTGCAGGTTGGGTCAGAACCAACATCATTGCCAAACCCAAATCTGCAATGGGAAAGTACAGCCCAGTTTGATGCTGGTTTGGATATGGGTTTTCTTGACGGACGTGTAAGTGCTACATTGGATGTTTACCAGAAAACTACTTCTAAGCTATTATTAAATGTACCTGTCGGAAATTGGTGGGGTGCTAATAGCGAAATAGCAAATGCCGGTTCAATCCGCAATCAGGGTATTGAATTGGGTATAAATACAGTTAATATAAAATCTGGTGGTTTTTCATGGACCAGCAGTTTCAATGTAGCTTATAACAAACAAAAAGTTTTATCATTAGCGCCGGGTATTTCAGCAATTTATTCAAATACAGCTAATCCAAGCGGAACAGTTTCGGGTGCACAGTTCACTAAAATAGCGGTGGGTCAGGAATTAGGCGAGCTTTATGGTTATAAATATGAAGGCGTAATTAAAACCGGCGAGCAATATGCCCCTGAGCCAAATGCGAAACCGGGCGATCCAAAGTATGCTGATTTAAATGGCGACGGCCTTATTTCGCCCGCCGATCAGACCTATTTAGGCAACACAAATCCGCACTATACTGCTGCGTTGGGTAATAATTTTAGCTACAAAGGGTTTAATTTAAATATATTCTTCCAGGGTGCATTTGATTACTATCTGTATAATATGAATGCATTGGTATTGGAATCAACAACCGGCGCTGCTGCGTTAAACAGGTTTGTGCCAGGTGTAAATGAAAACACCAATATACCGCGCGAAGGTTATTTTTTAAGCCAGTACGGAGGATACGTTAACTCACGGTTTGTTCAAAATGCGTCTTATGTGCGCTTAAAAAACGTGTCATTCAGCTATACTGTTCCTCCATCTCTATTTACAAAAGTTCCGTTTATCAAGGGGCTTACGGTATATGCTCAAGGACAGAACTTATTAACCTTTACAGGTTACAAAGGCACCGATCCTGAGGAAAATGTTCACCAGGGCCTTGCGCTTAATTCGGCAGGTAAATATAGTGGCAGCAATGTTAGCGGTGGTTTGGATTTTGGTGGCTTCCCTGCTTTCAGAACCTATATCGTTGGTGTAAAACTTTCTGTCCATTAATAAAATATCTTTATTTAAAAAGGATAAACATAAAATTTAATAAAAATGAAAAAATATATTTTATTATTTCTGATACCGGTGGTCATTCTGCAGTTTTCCTGCAATAAGAATTTAGACCCCAAAATATATAGCAGCCTTACCAATGCGAATGCTTTTCAAACCGAGGCGGATGCTATTGCTGCAGTAAATGCAGTTTACGCCCGTTTAAAGGGCCCTTCAATAGGTGATAATTATGACTACTGGACTGTAAGGCATTTTGCCCTTACCGACCTTCCTACGGACATTGGCAATTGCAGCTACGGCGGCGATCCTGGTCAGCTTTCACTGGCTCAATGGAATTCAGCAAACGGGCTGCTTGCTGAAGACTGGCGTCAAATTTATAAACTGATCGCGGATGCCAACAGCGCCATTTATAATATTTCGGCTATGACAACAATTACCGGCGCGCAAAAGACCCAGTTTTTGGCAGAGGCAAAATTTTTACGTGCCGTTGCTTATATGGACTTGACAGACTCCTGGGGCCCGGTGGTTTTGGCGACAGAAAAAGATTTGGCTAACCCCAATTACTTAAGCCAGGCTCCTGTAACACCATTAGCTGACATTGAGGCTTTGTTGATCTCGGATCTGCAAAATTCAATTAATGTACTTCCCGTAAGTTATGCAGGTAACGCCATCTATTCAAGTAATGATCCGGGCAGGGCTACCAAAGGCGCTGCAATGACATTGCTGGGGAAATTATATTTGCGCCAGCACCAATGGCAAAAATCGGCTGATTTAATGCAGCAGGTAATCAACTCGGGCACATACCAACTTTATCCATCATACCAGGGCTTATTTTTAGAGTCCAATAAATGGTGTTCTGAAAATATATTCTCGGTAATGAGTGATGCCAATGTAAACGGAACTGAATTAATGAACCATTTTGGCCCGCTGGTACATCCTGCTATACCAAACAGGTGGCAATATTATGCTGCAACCTGGTCTTTCTATCATAGTTTTGCTGCTAATGATGATCGTAAAGGTGAATTTTTCCCTTTATATCATGGTACTGATGGCTTAATACATGAAGAGGCTCCAACACCGGGCGCTACTCCGCCTGCCGGCGTATTGTATATGCCTAACGTGGCTACCTCAAAGTATGCCGATTCAACCGGGTCAGTGAACAATTATTACGACGGCCACAGTGTTGATATTTTGCGCTATGCCGATGTTTTATTAAGCAGGGCTGAAGCCTTAAATGAACTGAACGGGCCAGGTGCCGAATGTATAGGATTAATTAACCAGGTTAGACAGCGCTCACACGCTACTCCGCTTGTTTTGGGCAACTATACCCAAACATCCTTAAGGCTGGCTATTTTACAGGAACGTGGATGGGAATTCTTTTATGAAGGAAAACGCAGGGCCGATTTATTAAGAATGGGGCAATATGATGTTATTGTAAATGCCTATCTTAAATCAATCGGGCGAACCAATACAATTACTTTGCCCAAAGATCAATATTTCTCTTATCCGTTAAACCAGGCTCAGCTTAACCCGAACCTGAGTAATGCCGGAAGGGAACAATAAAAGAAAATATAATTTCTAATCACTAAGAATATACCGTCAGAACTGGCGGGTATTCTTAGTGATTTCTTAGTTGAATATTTAAGATGTTAATGATAAAGCGTTTTTCGGGGCATGTGGTCCTATTGGTTTTTACGGTTGTGCTTTTCGGCTGTTTAGCTAATGGCGGAAGAAACATAAAGGAGATCCATATAGGGTTACATAACAATAATGCTTTAAAAATACAGGTTGATGTGCTGACTGCTTCTGCGGTTGATGCATACGGCGAGTACTGGCCTGAAAATAATGGTGGTAATGGGAAAATGCAATCTAATATTTCAAAAAACTCAGTATCGCATTCGCTTGTTTTTTGCAACCTGGTTCCCAAAACAAATTATGATTATCATATCATAACCATAGATAATGGGGTTAAAACCATAAGTAAAACTTATAATTTTAAATCGCATGACCTGCCGATGTGGCTGCAGGAGCAATTTAAAGCTATCAATACTTTTCCGCAGCTGATACCTGCTGATTTTAAAAATGGACTAATGCTGGTGAATAAAAGATATGCGCCCGGCATAGCAGTTTTAGCTGATTATAAAGGCCAAATTAGATGGTACCACACGGTTGATGGGATGGGTTTTAAAGTAGCCCATTTTACGAAAGACCATACTATTCTTTCTATTCTTGGCACAAACGACGAACCTACCAGTTATGGAAGCCAGATTTTAGAAGTTAATTTAATGGGTGACACCATTTTGAACCTAAAAAAAGGCCAGGGAGATTTTAAATTTACCATTCATCACGAAATCCTAAAAAACGATAAGAACCAACTGGTAACGCTGTATGTGGATAAACGGATTATGGATCTGAGTGCCATAGGCGGTGCCAAAAAAGATACAGTTAGCGGGGATGGGATTATGGTGATGGATAATAACGCGAAAAAAATATGGCAATGGAGCGTTTTTGACGCCTTGAACCCGCTACAGGACGCCAAATTGCTTAAAAATAAAAAAGACTGGATGCATGCAAACAGTTTAAATTTTGACAAGGATGGCAATTATATTATTTCATTTTATAACAACGGGCAAATCTGGAAGGTGGACGCCCGTACAGGTAAAGTGATCTGGAAATTTGGCAAAGGTGGCACAATTGCAATGCCAGCCGGATGTGATTTTACCCAGGCGCACGCAGCGCACATAAATGCCTATGGGAATTTGATGTTTTTTGATAATGGTGTTGAGAAACATCAATCAGGCGTATTTGCCTTGAAATTAGATGAGCAAAATAAAACCTCAAAGTTAGATCTGCATATAAAGCTTCCAAAAGAAGTATTTAACGGAAGAATGGGCAGCGCTTATATGATCAATGATACCGCAGTACTGGTTTGCTGTTCAAAAAGACACATCATGGTTTTGACAGATAGAAAAGGGACCTTGTTATGGACAATGGAAACCGCAATGCCAAGTTATAGGGCCGAATTTATAAAAAGTGATGAGCTTTCTCCTTATTTACGGCCGTAAGGGGTGCATTAAAAAATAAGAATCAATGAAAAAGAGTTATCAGTTTATTATTTTTCTTCTTATGCTGGGGCCTGCGCTCCAGGTATTTGTTTCATGTAACGAAAGCGCAAAAGGGGCGTTAGCTGATGCAAAGGCATCTGCAACCAAAAATGATACGCTCGTTAATATCGATACTACAAAAATACCGCATGATAAATACGGAGATGACGTACGGTATGGCAGGGAGTTGATGTTGCATACCGCCTATTATATTGGCCCTGATGGAATAAATGGTAAATACCTGGGCAATAAAATGAACTGCACCAATTGCCACCAAAATGCCGGAACAAAACCGTATTCACTTAACCTGGTGACTTCCTTCCGGAATTACCCGGAATACCGGGCGAGGGAAGGCAGGGTTTTGTCGTTGGCAGAAAGAATAAATAATTGTATTATGCATCCGCATTTGGGTAAGCCCCTGCCGCTGGATAGTAAGGAAATGATTTCTATTATGTCTTATTTAAAATGGCTCAGTGACTCTTCCCATGTTGATAACAATACCAAAGGGTTGAAAAACCTGGAATTAACTTTTCCTGATACAGCTGCTTCTCCTTCAAGAGGCGCACAATTATATGCCGTGAACTGTGCAAGATGTCATACAAATTCGGGCGAGGGGATGATGCAGCCAAACGGTTCAACATACGTTTACCCGCCTTTGTGGGGACCAAAAGCTTACCAACCGGGTTCCAGTATGCATCGGATTATAAAACTGGCGCAATGGTTAAGGGCCAATATGCCTTATGATAAAGCCACTTATAATAAACCCTTGCTTTCATCGTCTGATGCACTTGATCTGGCTGCTTTTATAAATGATGATGAAATACATAAGCGCCCGTCTGTAAAGGAATTTCAATATCCAAATTACAAAGAAAAAGCTATTGACTATGACAGAGGGCCTTTCAATGATAATTTTTCGGAAACACAACACAAATACGGCCCATATAAACCAATTATTGATTATTGGAAAAGTAAAGGCCTTAAACCAACTTTCTAACAGGTAAATTTGATATCATACAAAAGATATATAAATATTGGTAAAACTAACATTGATGAAAAGAAAACTGCTTACGCTCATTCTTCTATTAGCCGGAATTACTGTTTATTCACAGGAGATTCCATATACAAATTGTCCGAAATGCTGGATCCCTGATTCATTGGGAAACCACAGGGTTGTTTTAACATTTAATGGCACAGGTAATGTGGCAAAAGCTATAATTCCATGGAGAAGGAGAGATAATGATCCGCAAAACAAACGGATAATTATTGAAGATGCCAACACGCATCAAAAAATAAGCAATGTAAAATCGGGTACGATAAACCGCGAGTTTGGTGAAATATTTTTTGAACCTGTTTCGGGTAAAGGGACTTATTATGTGTATTACATGCCCTATAAAAATGAAGGGCGTTCGAACTATCCAAAGGGAGTTTACCTGAAGCCCGAGGTAACGGCTTCTTCCGAATGGCTGAACACATTAAATACCAATACTAATATCCCGGTAGCCAATGTAAAAGAATTTCAATCAATTGATGCTTTCAATAGCTTCTATCCGATGGAAGTTATCGCCACAAAGGATGAAACCAACCAGTTAATTGAAAAATATAAATCGGAAAAATTCCTGATTTTCCCGGAAGACAGGCTGAATTCTATCAGGATGACAAGCGATTTGCCAAAACGGTGGATAGATGGTGGACCGCAAAATAGTTTCAAAGCTGAAGCATCAAAGGGAGAAAATTTCTCATTTCAATTAGGGATTTATGCCCTCCAAAACCTCGAAGATGTAAAAGTTAATTTCAGCGACCTTACTTCATCATCAGGTAAAACAATTGCTGCCGAAAATATTTTTTGTATCAACACCAATGGTATAGGGTATGATGGATTACCTCTTACTAAAACAGTAAATGTCGCAAGCGGGATTGTTCAGCCAATGTGGTGCGGAATTGATGTTCCAAAGGACGCAACTCCGGCAACTTACTCAGGTAAGGTGACCGTTATTGTGAAAGGCGCACCTGCAAAAGAAATTCAATTATCAATTACAGTTAACAATACTTTGTTAGCTGATGGCGGCGTAAATGAGCCCTGGAAAATGACCAGGCTGAGATGGCTTAATTCTACAATGGCCCAGCAGAATACAGTGATAGCACCATACACCCCCCTAATTGTAAAAAATAATACCATCAGTTTGCTGGGAAGAAAAGTAGAGATCAATAAAGATGGTTTCCCAAAGCAGATCCAAACATTTTTTACTCCCGAAATGACGGGCTACTCAAAACTTCCCAATGATTTGTTGACCGAGCCGATACATTTTCATTTTACCAAAATGAGCGACGGTAAAAATATGGTACTGAAAAGCAGGGACGTTCAATTTACAAAAACCGAACCGGGCACAGTTCAATGGAAAGCAAAAAGCGGCAATGATACTTTGGAAATGGAAGTATCTGCGTCGATGGAATTTGATGGCTTTATTTCATACAAGGTAAAAGTAAAAGCATTACAGGATGTTGACTTAAAAGATATTACCATGCACATCCCTTTTACAAAAGATGTTGCCAAATATATGATGGGCCTGGGTCAGAAAGGTGGCTATCGCCCCGAAAATTTTGAGTGGAAATGGGATGTGTCTCATAAAAATCAGGATGGGGCCTGGGTAGGCAATGTAAACGCCGGTCTTCAATATTCCCTGCGTGATGAAAAATATGTGCGGCCCTTAAATACAAATTTTTATCTGCAAAAGCCTTTGATATTACCTTCTTCATGGGGGAATGACAACAAAGGGGGGATAAAAATATATGAGAAAGGAAAAGCAATCCTTGCCGATAATTACAGCGGCGAAAGGAAATTGCAAAAAGGGGAGGAGTTATATTATAATTTCACATTGCTCGTAACGCCTTTTCATACAATTAATACCGATTTTCAGTGGGCTACCAGGTTTTATCATGCCTACAAACCTATTGATACTATTAAAGAAACAGGGGCTACCGTTATAAATATACACCATGCAACAGCGATAAACCCTTACATCAATTATCCATTTATCGCGTGGAAAAAAATGAAGGCTTATGATGATTCTGCACATTCCGCGGGATTAAAGGTTAAGATTTACAACACCATTCGTGAGCTATCCAACCATGCTTATGAAACATTTGCATTAAGAAGCTTGGGCCACGAAATTTATTCGCCGGGTAAAGGCGGTGGTTTCAGCTGGTTGCAGGAGCATGTTGGCGACGACTATATCGCCGCATGGTTTGTTCCCGAGTTAAAAGATGCCGCCATCATTAACAGCGGCATGAACCGCTGGCATAATTACTATGTGGAAGGTATGAACTGGTTAACCCAAAATGTGGGTATCGACGGCATTTATTTAGATGATGTAGCCTTCGACCGGATTACAATGAAACGTATTAAACGGGTACTTACTGCGGATGGGCATCCCGGTATTATTGATCTGCACTCTGCCAACCAGTATAATAAAAGTGATGGCTTTAATAATAGTGCTAACTTGTATATGGAGCACTTTCCATATCTGAACCGCTTATGGTTTGGTGAATATTTTGACTATGAAAAAAACTCTCCTGATTTTTTCCTGACTGAAGTGAGCGGGATCCCATTTGGCCTGATGGGTGAAATGTTACAGGGTGGGGGTAACCCATGGAGAGGTATGGTGTACGGTATGACGAACCGCATGCCGTGGAGCGATAATGCAGACCCGCGTCCTATTTGGAAAGTATGGGATAACTTTGGGATGAAAGGCACCCAAATGATTGGTTATTGGGTAGAGAGCAATCCCGTAAAAACGGATAATGAAAAGGTATTGGCCACTATTTATAAAAAGAAAGGCACGGCCCTGATCTCAATTGCCAGCTGGGCCGAAAATGATACAGAAATAGCACTAAAAATCGACTGGAAAAAGTTAGGTATCGATCCAACAAAGGCAACTATAACAGCACCTGAAATGAAGAATTTTCAACCTGGAAAAACATTCGGATTAAATGAAAAAATACCGGTTCAAAAAGGTAAAGGGTGGTTGTTGATCGTTAAATAGGCTTAACGAATATCAACAATTATATAATCTAAAATTTCAGCATGAAAAAAATAACACTGATTACGTTTTTTATAGGCATTGCAATCGCCAATGTTTATGCTCAAAGTAATGCTGCTATCCGGGAATACAATAAAACATTTACAACTTATCCGTTTTCGGGCCCTAACCCTATACCTGCCTCTACCAACATTTATCCTTATTTCCGGTATGATGGTTTTACAGATAAGCCGGTGCAAAAAAAATGGAAAGTGGTGGAGCTGGAAAACGATTATATTAAACTGATGATATTGCCCGAAGTTGGCGGAAAAATCTGGTCGGCTATTGAAAAATCAACGGGGAGGTCTTTTGTTTATGATAACCATGTGGTAAAATTCAGGGATATTGCCATGCGTGGTCCATGGACAAGCGGAGGTATCGAAGCCAATTATGGCATTATAGGTCATACACCAAACTGTGCTACCCCCGTAAATTACATCACCCGGAAAAATGACGATGGCAGCGTAAGTTGTATTATAGGTGTGCTCGATTTGCTGACCAGGACAAACTGGACCATGGAAATTAATTTGCCAAAAGACAAGGCGTATTTTACCACAAAATCTTTTTGGTACAACGGTACCGGCATTGAGCAGCCGTATTATCACTGGATGAATACCGGTATAAAAGCGAAAGGCAATTTGCAATACATTTATCCGGGCAACCATTACCTGGGTCATGAAGGTGAGTATAGCGATTGGCCGGTGAACAAACAAAATGGCAAGGATATTTCGTTTTACGACAACAATAATTTTGGTGGTTATAAATCTTACCATGTTTTTGGTAAATACACCGATTTTTTTGGCGCCTATTGGCATAATGACGATTTTGGCATGGCGCGCTACTCGGGCCATGATGAAAAACCAGGGAAAAAGATCTGGATCTGGGGCCTCTCCCAACAAGGTATGATCTGGGAGAAATTACTGACTGATACTGATGGTCAATATTCCGAAATTCAGTCGGGCAGGTTGTTCAATCAAACAGCGGAGAAGAGCACATTTACGCCATTTAAACACAAAAGTTTCTCGCCTTCTGATGCTGATACATGGACAGAGTACTGGTATCCCGTTTTAAAGACAAAGGGATTTGTTGAAGCTAATCAGTACGGCGCACTAAATGTAAAGTATGAAAATGGCTGGTTGAAACTCTATTTTAATCCAACCCAAAAAGTTTCAGATACCCTCGAAGTGAAGCAGGGACTTAAAGTAATTTACAATAAAAAGATTGAACTATCGCCCCTTAAAACTTTTGTTGATTCTGTGAAAATGGATGAAGGCCAGGGTGACCTGGTGGTTACTTTAGGAGGTAATAAACTCATTTACCAATCAAAACCTGATGCGAACAATTTAAGTCGTCCGCTTGATTCCCCAAAGGATTTCGATTGGAACGGAGTATATGGCTTATATGTGCAGGGTAAGGAGTTGATGGATGAGAAAATGTATCCTGCCGCTGAAGAAAAATTGCAGGCTGCTTTGCAAAAAGACCCTGATTATTTACCTGCACTTGTGCAAATGGCTGAACTAATGTATCGCAATATGCGGTACGCCGAAGCACTGGGTCTTGTAAAAAGAGCATTGAGTATAAACACCAACGACGGTGGCGCCAATTATTACTATGCCATCATTAATGTACAGTTAGGTAATACTATTGATGCTAAAGACGGCTTTGATATCGCAAGTTTATCGGGCGAATATAAAAGTGCCGCTTATAACGGGTTGGCCAATTTATATTTAAAAGAAAAGAACTGGAACAAAGCGTTGGAATTTGCAGCAAAAGCTATTGATTTTAACAGGTTCGATATAGCAGCATTGGAAATACAGACCATAGCTTATCGCAATCAAAGCAATACCGGAAAGGAAAAACAGGTTTTAGATACCATTTTATCTTTTGATCCGCTAAATCATTTTGCACTGTTTGAGAAATATTTGTGGCAGCCATCCGAAGAAAACAAAACCAATTTTACCTCAGTGATCCGCGATGAACTGCCGATAGAAACCTACCTGGAATTGGCTATAGGTTATTACAAAAATGGATGCATGGATGAATGTGCTGAAGTTTTAAAATTATCACCACCAAATGCGCTTGTAAACTATTGGCTTGCATTTTTGCAAAACAAAGCCGGGAAATCCTTCGCCTCGACATTAACAAAAGCAAATAATTCATCGCCTGCATTTGTGTTTCCGTTCCGCTCCGAGGATGAAGAAGTATTGCTTTGGGCAAAACAACAAAATAACAATTGGCAGCCGAAATATTACCTCGCCCTGTTGTATAAAGACAGAAACCGGATAGAAGAAAGCAAAAAACTGTTTACTGAATGCGGTGATGAACCTTACTTTGCCCCTTTTTATGCCGCACGTGCAGGCATGCTGATGGGGGCTTCAGACCTTGCCGATCTGAAAAAAGCAGCAGCAATGGACAATCAGGAATGGCGTTATAATAAATTGCTGGGAGAATATTATATTAAGCACAATCAGCCTGAAATTGCATTAGTTACGGTTGAGCCTTTTTATCATGCTCATGCAGGAAATTATATCATAGGCATGTTGTATGCTAAAGCACTGCTGCTTAACAAACAATACAAAGCCTGTTCTGACCTTTTATCTAAAATTAATATTCTGCCTTTCGAAGGAGCGACCATCGGGCGTGAATTATACCATGAAGCGGTGTTGATGCAGGCCATTGAAAAATTTCAGGATAAGAAATATACAAGTGCACTGGTTTTAATAAATGATGCAAAAAAATGGCCGATGAACTTAGGCGTTGGTAAACCATACCAGGAAAATATCGACGAGCGATTGGAAGACTGGATGGACTACCGCTGTTATCTGCAATCAGGAGAAAAAGAAAAAGCACAGGAATCGTTGCAAAAGATCATTCAGTTTAAGTCGAAGATTGAGAATACGGTAAGTAATTTTTTACCAGCCAACCACCTCGTATCGGCATGGGCCATGGAAAAGCTGAACGGAAAAACGGATGCCGTTGAATGGTTAAATGCAGAGGTTAAACTATACCCCGACAATAAAATAGTGGAATGGTGTAAACAGGTGTTTGAAAATGAACAAAACGGGAATATTGACCCCGATGATTCAGGTGTTCGTTTATTGGAACGGTTGATGCAATTAAAATAAAACCATAACTTATACCCACCTTATTTTACCGGTTTACGTCGTTAAATACATTTAATTAAAATAAAAATGAGTCAAATTGAAAATGATTATTCTGTTGCTGCGCCACCAAATACAGTGGTAAAAAGTAAGCTAAACCCTATTTACATTATCGGTGCTTTGTTTTTTGTTTTCGGATTTATTACCTGGTTAAACTCAGTATTGATTCCATATTTGAAGATAGCATGCGAGCTGAATAACCTTGAAGCCTTTTTTGTGGCATTTGCTTTTTACATAGCATACCTTGTAATGGCATTGCCTTCAACATGGCTCCTTAATAAAATGGGCTTTAAAAACGGAATGGCTGCCGGATTGGTCATTATAGGCACAGGAGCCCTTATTTTTATTCCTGCTGCGCTAACCCGCACATACTTATTATTCTTGTTGGGCCTTTTTGTGCAGGGGGCCGGCCTCGCGGTATTACAATCGGCATCAAATCCATACATTACTATTTTAGGCCCCATTGAAAGTGCCGCGAAACGCATCAGCATCATGGGCATCTTTAATAAAGTTGCTGGTGCTATAGCGCCCATTATATTAGGGGCAATCACCTTAAAAGATGCAGACCAGTTAAAGCTGAGGTTGTTAAAATTAACGCCTGCCGAAAAGCACGCAGAGCTTGCAACGCTCGCACATAAAGTAATATTGCCCTATATTGCTATCGTAATAGTACTTTGTATCCTGGCTGTCGCAATTTATTACTCTTCACTTCCAGAAATTGATACCAATAAGGAAGATAATACAGAAGGGGCCCTGGCGACTAATAAGACCAGCATTTTTGAATTCCCTCATTTATTACTGGGTGTATTAACTATTTTTCTTTATGTAGGCTGCGAGGTTTTGGCTGGTGATTCTGTGATTATATATGGTTCCAGTATTGGGATTCCATTAACAACCGCTAAGTTTTTTGCCACCTGTACATTCAGCGGAATGCTATTAGGTTATATCATTGGTATTATTTGCATCCCCCGTTATTTTTCACAACGGAGCGCTTTAAAAGTTTCAGCAATTGTCGGGGTTGTTTTCTCATTGACAGCCCTTTTTACACATGGTTATGTATCCGTGCTTTTTATTGCTTTTCTGGGTATAGCCAACTCTTTAATGTGGCCGGCATTGTGGCCTTTGGCCATTAACGGTTTAGGCAAGTTTACCAAAATGGGTTCTTCCTTACTTATTATGGGGGTTGCAGGCGGCGGCGTATTCTCCATACTTTATGGTTTCCTTTCCGATAAATTTAACAACCACGATGCATATTGGATATTAGTACCATGTTATTTATTTATAGGCTATTATGCTACCAGCGGGTATAAAAAAGGTATTTCTAACAACACTAAAACAAATCAATTATAAATCAATTTGGCGATGGAAAGAAGAGAATTTATTAAAAACGGCACAATGGCCGCAGCAGCTTTTACAATATTACCAATGGGCAGCCTTTTTGCTGCCAATAAGGACAAGGTCAGATTGGGCTACATAGGCGTTGGCGACCGGGGAATGAGCCATATTTCAGAAGGTACCCTGCGTGACGATGTAGAAATTGTTGCGATATGCGATACCCAGGAAAGATCCTTAAAAAGATGCCGTGAATACATTGCAAAAAAGGGCAGGCCTGCTGCTACTGAATATACCGGTGGCATTGATGCCTATAAAAAATTGCTCGACCGCAATGATATTGATGCAGTGATCATTGCCACCCCATGGGAATTTCACCATCCACAGGCTATTGATGCCATGAAAGCTGGTAAATACGTTGGATGCGAAGTGATCGCGGGTTTAACAATGGAAGATCATTGGGATATCGTTCATACTTCTGAGAAAACAGGTATACCGTACATGACTTTGGAGAACGTATGTTACCGGCGCGATGTGATGGCTGTTTTAAATATGGTTCGGCAGGGGCTTTTTGGCGAATTGGTGCACGTTGAAGGCGGGTATCAGCATAACTTAAGAGCAGTACTATTTAATGATAGCCAGCATGCCTACGGCCATAGTGTAGAATTCGGCCCTAATGCGCTAAGTGAAGCGCAATGGCGTACCCAACACAACATTGACAGGGATGCAGATATTTATCCAACACACGGTGCAGGTCCGGTTATGCAGTATATTGATATCAACAGAGGTAATCGTTTTACTAACCTTGTTTCGTTTAGCTCAAAGGCAAAAGGCTTGGCTGCTTACGTAGAGGAACTGGCGCCGGGGAACAAAAATGCCAAAATTCATTACAAAAATGGCGATGTTACAACTACCATGATCAATTGTGCGAATGGCGAAACGGTAATGTTGTCGCATGATACCCATTTGCCACGACCTTATTCTTTGGGTTTCAGGGTGCAGGGAACTAAAGGCCTGTGGATGGATGTTGCGAAAAGCCTTTATATAGATCATCAGTCAAAGCAGAATGATGAATGGGAATCTGTTGATGGCTGGTTCAAGAAATATGATCACCCGCTTTGGAAAAAGTATGAATCTAATGCCGAAGGTGCTGGTCACGGTGGTATGGATTGGTTTGTATTTAATGCCTTTGTTGAATCTGTAAAACAGAAAAAACAAACCCCGATTGATGTTTACGATTCTGTAACCATGAGCGCAATTACGCCACTTTCTGAAAAGTCAATAAAAGAAGGAAATATGCCTCAGGAGTTCCCTGACTTCACAAAAGGAGCATGGAAAAACAGGAAAAATACTTTTGTATTGGACGATAGCGGATTTTAAAATTGTTTTTGCATTAAAGGCAAAATTAATTGCGTGTTAATGCCAGGTCCTTATTTTATAAAATACAAAAGCCTGCAATCAATCGATTTACAGGCTTTTGTATTTGAATTTTGCGGAGAGCTGTGAATTTGTTTATCTTATTATTTAGTTGATATTCAATGCGTTATGCTGATTTTGCTCCTTACTCGCCGAAATACTTACCGCTATTTTTGTACAGATTAATTGCAAATCTTATTTATTAAAAGTAAGAATACGGATTTATACTGCAAATTTATTCGGAAAAAATTGATTGTTAAAGTGATAATTCTCTCATTTGATATTGTTGTATTTAATTTGGAGGTGCAATATTTGTTAAGGACATTTTTCTTTTCATCGCATTTTTCAAAAGTTAAGGAATGTCGTATAAAAGTAATTAAATTCATGTCCTTACTTTTTCGACCTAATAATTCCTTGATTTTTGACATACCATATTCGAAAGTCAATTATTCAGCACCTTAAATTCGGTCCTCCGGTTTTGTTCGTGTTGCGCGTCGGTACATTTTACGCCGACTTTACAGCCGTTAACCAGCCTTGTCGCACCAAAACCTTTTGGAATAAGCCTGGTTTTGCCAATGCCATTTTTTTGCAGGTAATTGACTACTTCCTGTGCCCTGGCCTGGCTAAGCTTTAAGTTGCTTGCCGCATTGCCGCGACTATCAGTATGTGAATCTATCTCAATGGTTATTCCCGGATTATCTTTTAAAAACTTTATTAATTTTTCAAGATCAGATGAAGCATCGGACCGTATTTTGCTGCTTCCGGTATCATAATAAATATTGGATAAGCTGATGGTTTTATCCGGCAACGCCTGTTCAATGCCTAAGGCTAATTTCACATAGAGGGTCGTGCTCCTGTTCAATCCTTTGGTGCTCACCTTTTCGATATTCGAGATATACCCGGCCTTTTTACCTGCTACTGTAAAATCGCTGCCGGCTGCTAACTGAACACTAAAAGTACCATCGGTGGCCTGGCTTTGCACATTAATGCCGTTGTTTTGGCTGAGGTTGTTAATTTCGACCGTTACATCGCCTTCGGGTTTATTGCTGCTTTTGTTACTGACAATACCGGAAAGTGTAAACCGGGGATCGTTATGGGTGATGCTGACCCTTATCTCGGGGCCACTAACATCAAAACTATTTTTAGCGACTGAAATAATATTGGTACTTATGCCGCTAAGGCTCCCGCTAAGGGTATAATCCGCCGCTTTTACATCATTTAAAATAGCATGTCCGCCGGTATCGGTAATTGCTTCTGTTTTTCCATCTGCACCAGTTATTATAACATCAACCGCAGCTAATGGCAAGCCGGTTTGTTCATCGGTAACCGTTACAACAATGTTTTTAACCGCTATTTTTGCTATGACAGGCGTGGTATCCGCCTGTGTCACTTTTATCGGCAAAACAGGCTTTTCAACCGGTTTGACAGCCTTCTTTTTGCCGATGCTGGTGCCAATACCTATGTTATATTGAAAATGATCATTTACCGCTGCACTTAAAGCGCGCCTGTACTGTATATTGGTAAAAACAAAGGCTTCGTTAAACAAATTGAACTGCAAACCCGCGCCAACAGGGATATACAACCCGGTTTTCCCCTGGTAAAGGGAGAATCCTGCGCCCGCTGAAAGATAAGGCACAATGGTGTGGTTATCGCCGAGCAGTTTCAAATTCATCCCGGCATTTATATCTAATAGAAACTGGTTGCTCCCATTATAAGTGCCGTTTTTGAACAGGTAATCAGTAGAACTGCCGTCAAGTGAGGAAACAAAATCAAGGTTCTTGCTGATCCCTTTCAGGTAATTAAAACCAAAGCCCATTTGCATAGCGCCGATCCTGCTCCATAGGTGGTTGTTAAACACATTATTAAATGAGGTAGTGCGGATCAGTTGCGCCGTATTAAAATCGTTATAAAACACATGAAATACGATGGTTGACGGCTTTACGGCAGGGGATACCTGCGCGCAAAGCCGCAAAACCAAAAAACTCAGTAGGGCTATAAGTATGATGCGTTTCATGGGTGTTTTTTTGGTTCGTCGTTTTTCTTGTTAAGGCTTGTACCCATCTGGTTGATGATACTGAAAATAGCCGGTTCGCTTCTTCCCTGCGCATTATTATCTGCCGTTGGTATGGGTATACCGTTTATATCAAGTGTTTGAACCGTCCAGATAAATTGCCTGTTTGCGGTAGAATCCAACATGGGTAAATCGGGCCGCCAGATGTATTGGGTTGTCCCCTGCATGGCCGTTTCATCAAGCAGCGGGCGGTTACCCCTGAAAGCCTGCATAGGGTCCTGTCCGGGCATTATCTCAAAAACCTGTACCCTGTAAACAGGTGTTTCCTGCGATACGGGCACGAGGCTCGTCCAGCGGAAAGTAATCACACTTTGCGCAATATGGGCGTCCAGTTCCGCTCCGTTCGCAGGCTGCATCAAAATTGGAAGCTGGTATGAAGTGACGAAAAATGGGCGGGTTTGTTTTGCCTCCACAACATCGCCCATGTTGTTTGTTAGCTCAACCAGTAACTGGTATTGACCGGCAGGTAAGCGCCCGGTGCGCTGCAAAAGGTTTTGGAACGTGCCCGAAAGCCTCAAATTTTGTAGTTGCAGGGCATCGGCCATGGTGAACTGGTTTACCCCGGGCTTTAAGGTATAATCCCTGGCGGCATTAATGTTTGATATGCCGACGGTCCCGCCGCTTTCATCAAGCAGGCTTGTCCTTATTTTTATATTCGGATCAACCTGGATTGCCCCCTGCATATAGCTGATGATCATCATGCCGTTAACAGGGTTCCCCCATTCGGAGAGCCAGGGCTGCGGCCTGGGGTTCAGTGCCAGGTTAAGGAGGATCTGCGCTCTTGATACCTGGGTACCCAGGAGCATTAATGCGATTAAAAACAAGCTGTATCTTTTCATGTCAAATTCCTCAATGCTAAAACTTGTATTGTAAACCTGTCCTCAGGGTGCTCTCAAAATATTGAGGATAGCCCATGTAAACAGGGAGTAACGAACTTCCCGGCAAATCGGATCCATAATGGTAAAGATTCCCCGTAAGGGCGAATTGCCAGCTCAGCTTTTTATAAACGCCCCAGTTAAAGCTGCCGGTAGCCAGCAGGTTTTTATCTGCCGTAAATGGCGATGTGGTGCTTAAATTGTATTGCAACTGGCCCTTCAAACTAAATTTTTTACTGGCCTTCCAGGTAAGCCCGGCAGTTGCGTTTAAAAGGTCGAGTTTTATTGAAGGGGTAGTGGTTGTATTTTCAAACCACATCACACTAAAATCGGGATTGATCTTTGAGCTGAAGACTGTGGGTACATACAACAACAAAGCAGTTTGGGTATTGTTGTGGGTAGTTCCACTGGTAGTGGTTTCATCGTATTTGCTCCGGGTATAAGTAGCGCTGAGCAGGTTGTTCATTTTAGCGTTACTCCAGCTATAAACCGGGTTTATACTTAGTTCATTACTCACACTTTTATACCCCGAAATGCCGGGAGAGTTAAAGCCAAAATTGTTAAAGTTCACATTCAGGCTAAACTTATCAGTAAACTGTGTAAATGCATTTACGTTCGCTATGATTTGATTTGTTGTGCCGGGTCCTGCTGTATGGCTGAGATTCCCCAAACGCTCGCCGATACTGGCAACCACGTTTATTTTCTTTTTCCATGCATTAAAGCGGGTATTGCCAAGATATTCCATCCGGTCGTTACTCATAAACGGGAAGCCGGCGGTATAATACCCGGCGCCGTAATAATTAAATTTTGCGCCTATTTCCCAGTCTTTTCCTTTTTTGCCGATCCCCAGCATTACGGCATTATCTTTATCCGTTGAAGTGCGGGAACTGAGAAAAGGCTTCAAATCCTGCACCGGGGAAACAGAAAGGGGATCGTTTAAGTTCCTGGTATGAAAGCTTTGTCCGAGTTCGATATGGTAGTTCCAGCCATTGGCCGTAGTGGCCGTGGCCAGAAAGCTTACCACCATATTTGCCTGCGGGTCAATTGGTGGCAGAGGTATCGAAGTCAGGGAATTTTGCAGGTCGGAGGAGTGGACAAAGTTAAATCCCACAAAATACTTTCCTTCTTTTTCCATTCCCAGCTGGCCCATCCATTGGTTGCGCTGGTAAGCGCCGACAACGCCCGGATTCGGCGGTATCAATGTGGGTGCAACATAATTTACCGGACTTTGCGAAACCCCGTTAAACAGTTTGATCCGGAACTTACCCGGCGCCAGGTTTACCCCATAGCCAAAAATGCCCAGGTCGCCGGTGCTCAGGTCGCTGTATTTAAGGTATTGCGTGCCCAGCAGTATTTCGGTAGTGCCGATTTTGGGGCGGATGCCAAAACTATTTGCCGGGTTGGTTAAAAACTGCCAGAAACTTTGCTTGCCAACGCCACCAATTGAAGGTGTCACAAAATTGCCGGACATTGAACTGAAATTGAAATTAAAAGGGATGCTCCATTGGCCCACGGTAATAGTTGGATCAAGGGTATAACGGAACAGGTTCCAGGGCTTGCGGGCCTGGTAAAAATCCGGGGTTGATTGCTCCGGTGTTTTATCAAGCCCATAACCCTCGTAGGTTACACCCATATCGCCGCTTACGGAAACTTTAGGGGCTTGCTGTGCAAATAATGGTATAATAAACCATAAGCAAAAAAAGATAAGCGTTATCAATTTTTTCATTGCTATTGTTTTGAAATGATCACCTGCATTCTGAATATGTTGTTTTTCTTGTTGCTTTCTCTATACCAGTGGTGCGGATCAATTTCTATTTCTAAGGTGTATTCACCTTTTTTTAAACCTCTGGGCAAATCCATATACTGTCCTTCGTAAAGCATTCCATACGTATCATATCCGCCTACACTGATGCCTTGTTTTTCAACGTCGCAGGTAGGGTAATTTCCTAAAGCATAGTTCGGCATTGTTTCACCGTAGCGTTTTCCGTTAATAGTGTTGAAAATATCGCTGTTATAAAATAAGCCTGTAGTAAATAAACAATAACTTACCTTCCGGCCTTTGGCTACTATTTTTCTTTTATTTCCGGTATTTTTTACTAATCTGAATTCTATCCAATCATCTACATGGAAGTGATTATGACCGGGCTTATTTTCATAATACATTGTACCTGCATCATATTCCTTATAAGTTAATGCATCGTTTTGTTTGGAGTAAACCCTTTGCTTTACTTTGATCCTGCTCATTTTTCCATCCGGGCATGGCTGGGAGCTTTTTACTTTTGTATCACCGCAAAGCCATTCATCAGTCCCCCTTATTTCCATTGGGCCATAGCCAATATTTGCAATTGTGGCTGCCAAACGCAATTGTCCGGGGTACACCGGATCGTTCCAGGCATATTCGTGCATCTGATTTTTTGAAAAATAAGGTACGATCACTAAATCTGGCAATAGCTCCCCGTTTTTTTTTCCATTGGCACATTTGCATAGTGAAATATGTGCCATATCGCATTTGTTTGTAATTGTGGTATGGGCCGGCTTGTTGCCGAATATGAGGCTGATACTATCTAATACGCCTGTTTTTTCTTTTTTTAAATCCTCGATAAATAATTTCCAGGTACCATTGGGGTTCTGGGAGTCATTTAAGAATTCCAATTGCCCGTCTGGCCTGTAATTTCCGGTAAACGGTGCTTTAGCTGCACTTATTAAACCGTCTTTGCCAAATTGCGAAAAACGTGTATTAATATAATTTTGCCCGTTATCACCTCCATTGCGGTTTGTCAGCCAGATACTTGTACCGGCAGGGCTTTGCAAAGTAATTTTCAGGTCACTCACTCTGTCGTGATGAATGTTTAGTATTATGGCCTCTAATCCAAAATTACTACCGGAAACTTTGGGCAACCCGTTAACTTCAATGTCAAACTCCTGCCTGAAATAATAGCCCAAATAGTCGTACAAAGCACCACCTTTTGCAGTAAAAGTTTGGGCGCGTGCGCTTCCACTAATTATAGATAAAACCAATCCCAGGCAGTATTGCAACTGCCTGCAATTAAACCGAAGATTTTTAATGTTTAACATCGAATTTTTTAAGTTCCAATTTATTGTTACCATTATTAGTCGCTGTGGGTGGAACCAGTTTTATTTCACCGCATACCATTTTCACACATTCCCTGCAGTCTGTATCCTTAAAAGTAAACTTCAAACATATATAAGCGCTAACCTCACAGCAGCTCAGTTCCGTTACAGCCGGTAAGGAAAGCTTAATATTTACGCCAGCTGAAGATGGTGCAAGCGGCGTTCCTGTATTATAAACTGCTTCCCTGTAATCTGCCGGCAGGCTGCCGGTTGGAACAGAGGTCATTCCGCTCAGGGTCATTGAGGCGCCGTTTAAACTGGCTGCTAAAATATTGCCCCAGGTAACGGGTCTGTTATTACAATTTAAACAATTGGGCGAATTGGCAACTAACCTGAATTCCTCAACACTTACCCTTACTTCACTCATCGGAAGCGAGTAATTTAAATTATAAGTGAGATTGGCAGTGGAATATGCATTCGGGTCGGGAATATTAGTAACGGTATTCACTGAATAACCCTTTGAGTCTATATCAATAGTAGCTTTACAACAGCCCGGCGGTTCACAAATAATAGTGATCGGGATGCTAAGGCCGCCGCATTTGCTATTGGCGCATTGCGATTTAATACTTAATGTGTAGGTGCCGCATTGCATTAAACTATTGTAATGGGCCAGATCAATGGGCAATGTTGTGCCTGAACTAATGACTGCGCTGGTAGCATCGTTTGTAATACCCCAACTGTAGGTGGCGCCGCAGGTTCCGGTACATTGGTAGGTATCATTAATTACACCGGACACATTGCCCTGTACAAACTGTATGGGATAGTCAACGAGCATGGGTTTCGGGCCAATCGGACCGCCGTTTAACGGGATCATACTCATAGATTTATTTTGTGTTGCTTCAGCGCCATATGGGTGCATGATAATTGGTACAGCGGGTATCGCGTTACCGTTTAAAGTTGGGCCGGATTGCCATTGGCCACAGGAGCAGGTTGGGGCACAATCGAGCGGTTTGTTGTACACTTCAATATCACCCAACAAATATTTATTCATGTCGTCGTAGTAATCGTCCTCATCTACCAGCAACGAGTTTTGATAATTTGTAAAGGTAGGGGTGATGTACGGATGAATCCCTTTACTTGTATATGCCTGTGCGCCATAGACGAGGTCATATTTGGGGTAAGGGAGTAAAGGCGGAATCAACTGACCGGAGCCGCCATAAAACAAAACGTCAGAAACAGCCCATACCGTAGTATCACAGCCAAATTTTGTATCATCGCCGTATAATACATTATTTGAATAACTAATACCACCTACCGCGTTCGCCTGGTGATGGATGCCTATAGAATTTCCGGTTGGAAACGTATTACCGGACGGGATCCAGTTATTGCCTGAAGATTCAATTACTTCATGCACTTCTGCATAGTGGGCACCCAAACAGGTTAATGCGCATAATGATTGCTGGGCCATTAACATTCGTTTGCCATCGCTTGTGAATGCTATATCGGCTATTGGGTTATCATATAAAAATGTTGGCAATGTTTGTATTTGCTCGCCATTAGGGGGCCCTGACAAATCAAAATCTCCGGTAGTAGAATTAAGTTTTACCGACCACACCTCGTTAGAGAAAGTCGAAGTTGTGCCGGCCATATCATAGCCCCATCCCGGAACTGCACAATTCATCGTACTGCACACACTTTTTCCAATTCTGGAATAGTACAATGCTTTTCCTCCATTTGGCATGTTTCTTATTGCCAGTCCATAAGGAATTTGTCCATGTGCGTTATCGTTATCAACGGATGGACTAGCCAAAGGTCTGCCAAATTCAGGATTAAAGGAGTCTGCATATGTCCAGTTAGTTAAATGATTACTGTTATTGTTATTAGCGTTTACCAATCGGTGTATTTTCCCGTTGCCCCAATCACTTACAAATAAACAACCATTCCCCCCAATTAATAAAAACTTGATGTTTCCAAAGCTTCCGGTAAATGCAGGAAAAGTGAGGGTCGTTATGTTCCCGGTTACTGCATCAATTTCAAATATTTTAGGGCTGTCTGTGCCGGTATAAATCCGTGTGGAACTTACATAAATGTTCCCGAAATTATCAATAGTGATCCCGAAAACATCCCCTAAATTAGCCTGGGTCCAGCGGGCGTCAGAATACCATGCCGGTTTATTTTGGCTGCCGGACCCATAACCAGGTAACGTCCATACCTGCCCCGGGGTTGCCTGGCTGGTATTGCTTGATCTTAATACTGCAAGCACAGAATTAAGCACAGCATTTGTATTTGCGTTAGATTGCCCGTACCGGTAGGTGACAGCAATATCTCCGTATTTCATAGGCAATTGTGCTTTTCCACTATTTGCCATCAACGTCACCATTATCAGTATTGAACCTATTTTATAAAATATCTTTTTCATTGTGAATATTTTTTGATGAGTTGGTTTAATTAGTGTTTCCTCTTTACGGAATAACATTTCACGTAACTGCAGGTCCTGCAATCAGCATCAGTAAAACTGTATCGGATGCAAAAGTCTATTTCATCATCGCAACAGCTTAACGGGCTGATTGACGGCGCAGTAAATTGTAAGCTTATCGGCTGTCCTGAAAGATTGACTGTGCCGCCGGTGGCAGAAAACCAGGTTAATGTGTGATGTGTTGTGTTGGATCCATCAAGCGGAAATACACCATAGCCCCAGGAAGCAAATTTGCCTTTAGTAAAGTTTCCAAAGGTTTCGGCATCTTTATTACAACCAAAACATGCTTCAGTGCCATTGTGTACAAAGCTTATCAGCTCCGCTTTAAAAGATTTTATATTTACGTTAGGCGCGTTAATGATATCATCGACATTTACTGTGTAAGGGGCAGCAGTTGTTGCACTTACATTTTCATTGCTAAATGACCAATCTTTATATTGATCGCAAATTGTACAGGCGCAAGGTGGCAGGGCTACATCGAGTTCGGCACCCGGCTGGCAAACTATTGGCCCCGGATCTTTATCATCTCCCTGTAACCCAACTTTTATTGCCGTTTGCCCGGCTGGGACACTTACATCAATGCAGTAGTTTAAAGTAGTTACCGGGCCACTGTTTTGAACTTGTAAAGCAGGTGTGATATTGGATACTGAGTAGGCAGGCGAATACGATGGGGCATAAGCCTTAAAGCCGCTGCCGGTATTGGCATAAGTTAAATTATAAATGGAACTGCTGTAGCTTGCTGCTACGCAAATTATATAATTATTATTTCCTTTTGTGGCGGGCAAGCAGGTGACCGACAGTAGTTTCATTGTTAAATTCACATCACAGCTGCCTGTCGAAAACTGTGCAATCGAACTTACGCCCGTTTGTTTTCCTCTGCCATCCGAAACTGTTACAAACCAGGCGTATGTTTTGCCGGGGATAACCGGCTTTATTGTGGACGGATAAGGAAACGCCGGTTCTTTAATTCCCGATTGTTCCAAAACCGGTTTGTTGGTTTTAATGGCGTCCTCCGGACTTTGTTTATCATCCATCTCCACCACCTTTATGGTATAGCTGATTCCAGGCGCCGGATTATTAACCTTCCATATAAATGTCGGTCTGGTGTCCCCTTGTTTTAACTCTTTTATCGGCGAAATCAAATCAATCAACTGTTGATTTGGATTTACATCCTCATTTGCGATATTAAACTCATTCACCCCGCTCGTCCCGTTATTTCCTCCAATCGCTTTCCCTTCCTTGTCCAGGGCCTGTATATTCCAGATAAAAGCACACATCAGCGGCGGTTTGCAGGGTCCGTCAACTAAATTGGTAATAACAACCTGTGTAATATTGTCAACATCTTTGGTGATGATGGGCGTATTTGCCTTTATGGCCTGCGTGCCGGTTTGCCCCGTCATTAGTTGCCAAACGCTTAAACGATAGGTTACCGGCTCCTGTGGTTTGGGGATAACAGGGGTCCACCTGAATATTATAGGTTTCTTTATGTCAGCTGCTGCAAATGCAGTTCCCGTGGCGGGAGTGATGAGCTGCGGCGGCTGATAAGCCTGCTGATCATTCCCTTTGATGGTAAACGGCTTTGTTTTTTCATCGCTTAGTGGAATATATTTTCCATTACTGTAACCAAAAAACTGTACGCTTACTTCATAATCGCCCGGTGCCAGGGTGCAGTCTTTACCTAAAAACGAAGCAGCATTTGAACCGCTCCAAACCTTTGTCATTGTATTAAAATCAGCTGCCGGGGCCGTGCTGCCGGTATAGGCGCCGCATACCGTATTACCCCCTTTTTTTATAATCACCAGCAACTTGCTTTCTTCAACCGCCGGGTCAATCCGCCCGGTAGCTGACTGTGCGGTTGCCGAAATCATGAACAATGAAACTCCGGTACCCCAATTTGCCGTGTTTGCATCCGGGTTCGTCGGTAAGGTAATATTTATGGCGGAAATGACATTGTTTTGTGCAAACACTTGCACCGAAACCATAACCAATAAAATTGCGAGGAACTTCTTCATTGCTTTAATTTTATTCCTCCCCGGTAAGGGCGGATATTATGAATAATCTTTTCTAAGGGTATGTTAAATTAGGCGCAAAAAGAGATGCGGGCAAGCCACCCTGCGTAAGCCGGCGGTATAAGTGATTGAGTGACTGCTATGAATGAGTATACGGTAGCGGGGTTATTTATTTTTGACGCTGGACCTTATGCCAGGCGCCGTGGAGTTCAGCGGGGATGAAGAGGATGATCATATTACCGGGATTTTTTTTACTTTCGAAGGCTGGTGCCATGGTAATTGTAATAGCAGTTGACCCAAAACGGCTGAGGGCAGCCACCCGCTTTCTAATCAGTTCCATACCCCTGCTCCTGTGCCCGTTGCTTGTTTCTTTCAGGGCCATGCTGTTGATTATACCAATGCCGTTGTCGCTGATACTTATCAGCAAATTATTGGTCTGCTCTTTCAAGTTAATAATTACTTTTCCGTCTATCGTGGAGGGCATAATGCCGTGCAGTAAAGCATTTTCTAAAAGGGGCTGTAATATCATCGTTGGCACCATCCAGTCTTCCACATCTAAATTATCATCAATCACAATCTGGTAGCTGAAACGGTCGTTAAAGCGCATTTGCTCCAAACGGAGGTATATTTTTATATTTTCTATTTCCTGTTCAAGGGGGATAAACGATTGCTGCGCCGCTTCAAAGTTTTTGCGGATAAGCGAGGCAAAGTCACTGAGGTACCGGTTGGCGTTTTGCCTGTCCTGCACATTAATATAATGCTGGATGCTATTGAGGGCGTTGAATAAAAAATGCGGGTTCATTAAGGAAGTAAAAGCCTGCTGCTCCAATGAAGCGATCTGAACACCTTCAATTTCTTTTGCCAGTTTGGCTTCTTTCCTTTTTTTCAAACGGCGGTTCAGCAGGTAGATCATTGTCAATTGTACTAACAGCGCAAAAATCAGCCAAAACCATATCGTCTGCCAGAAAGGAGTGGCAATGTCAAATTGTATGGTAAGCAGCTTATTGCTGATGTTGCCGTTTACATCTGCCGCCCTTACTTTTATTATATGATTGCCACTGGCCAATTGAACAGTAAGGGTGTTTTGATCTAAATTTATCCAGTTTTTATTTTTATCCAAAGTATATTGGAGGTTCTTAAAATGCCCGCTTAGTTCGATCCCGGCAAATTGCATTTGTATATATTGCTGTTTATACCCGAGCTTGTAAACAGATGAAATAATAGTGTCGCGCTGGTTAACCGTCATGCGGATCAATTGCACGGGAATATTAAATTTAGGAATAGCAATATTGGCAGGTATAACAGAAATACCATCGCCGGTAGCGGCATAAACGGTATCTTTCTGATAAAGCATTTCATTGATCACATTATTTGTCAGGCCATCGTTAATACTCAGGTTTTGAATTGCATAGTTAACCTTATTGCGATTTAGTTTATAATTAACAACACTTATCCCCTGCGCAGTGCCTAACCATACCTGGCCGGGGGCAGCTGTTATGCTGCGGGTAGAATTGTTGATAATGCCCTCATTAGTAGTAATATGAAATATTACTTTGTCATTTTTTAAGGCAATCAAACCGTTACCGGCAGTAGCAATCCACAACAGGCTGTCTTTTGTGGTACACAGGGCAGTTACTCTCTCATTTAGCAGCGGATCATTTTTTGTAAGCGCCCAGCCTTCATCTTTAGCATAATCATGTTTGTATAAGCCATCTGTTGAACCGTAGTAGATAATGCTGCCGTATGCTTTAGCGAGTGCTGTTATTCTTTTGCCCATCGCTGGCATTGCCGCTACTTTTCCGGTAATCGTATTCAGCTTATACATGGCGCTCACCTGGCCGACAATAATGATGCTATCATTATAACAAATTGCTGTTTTAGCATAAAATAGGGAAGCTTTGGGCGCGACAATCTCCTTTGAATAATTTACATAAGTACCGGCTTCAGAAAAAGTAAATATTTTATTTTGTGACAGTAATATCTTACGCTGTCTGAAAATCATATTGCTTTTTTGCGGGATTTTCCTGATCCGGAATTTTTTTCCGTTAGTTTCCAATACTTCTCCATAATAATTGCCTGCCAGCAATGTGCCATCTGGTTTACGGTTAATACTAAAAAAGTTTGTGTTCGAAAAATTGGGGGGCATGGCAACCTCATCAAACTGTTTTTTTTTGTACAAAATCAAACCTTTATCAATTGTACTTATCCATATATTCCCCTTGCTGTCATTGAATAAAGAATTCGGCGCATATTTACCGCTGATAATAAACTGCAGCTTCAGGTTTTTTTTATCAAACACGTATATTTTGCCGGAGTTGGCATAAAAGTTTAACCAGGTGCCGGTAAATCCAAAAACAATAAAAGGCTCCGGAATACTTATAGAATCCACCTTGAAACCCAGGGACTTATTATTGATATTGCTGTAAACAAAACACTTGTTTTCGCTGTGGTTGAAATTATAAAAAACTCCGTTGTCAATGGCCGGGATAATATATTGATAGCTGCCGTATTTCCTTAGCGTAATACTGTCAATTAACTTTGTGCCTTTGGTATGATATAACTTTGTCTCAAATGTTTTTTGCCTGGTTGCATAAAAATTGGCGCTCCATCTTAATTGTGTTCCATCCGTATTTTCATTGATCAAAAATGAAGTCTTTTGAGGTATTGCACCGAAGGAGGTGAGTTTTTTATCCCTGAAAATGAACGACCCTTTTTCATTAGTGTACATTACGCCATTGTCTTTCAAAGGGAACAAAAACATCACGCTGGTACCAACATTTACTTTGGCCAGGTTGCTATCCGTTTTTGCATTAATAAACCGGTTTTGCACTTCATCAAAATACGATGGGCCCTGTTTAAAACAGTTTACCCATATACGGCCGTTGTTTTCTTTTACTACGGCCAGCACCTCATTATCAGGCAGTCCGTCGCTGGTAGTAAACACCTGGAAATGTTTACCGTCAAACCGGGCGATGCCTGCGTCTGTAGCTACCCATAAAAACCCTTTGTTATCCTCAATGCATCTGTAAACATAATTACTGGGCAAGCCTTCGTTTACAGTGAAAGCAGTATATTTCAATTGCTGCGCCGGGCAGGTAAGGCTTATAGAGAGATAAATAAAAAGAAAAACTGCAAAACGCATGTTATTTAAATCTAAAGGCGTGAGTAAGAAGTCAAAAGGAAAAAAGACCAAGTCCGGATTTCTGACTTAAGACTTTCGACCTAAAAGTAACCTATTTATGTTTGCCAAACGTCAAACTCGCCATTTTCATTTTTTCAAGAAACATGTCCAATTGCCTGCGGCTGATGCTCCATTGGTTACCATCGCTCATTTTTACTATACCGCCGTCAATAGTGCTGTACTCTTTTATATACTTAAGGTTAACAATATACGATTTGTGTATGCGGGCAAACTGGCTTTCATCCAGCAGATCTTCAAAATCTTTCAGCGTTTTGCTAATCACCAGTTTGTGCATGTCCTTCATGTGGATGATGGTATAGTTGCTGTCGGCCTGCAGCGAAACCATATCATCAACTTCAATAAAGCTGATGCTCCCTAATTGTGGCAAAGCAATTTTTTTTGGAGGCGATTTTTTACCAACGGTATCTAATAGATGTTGCAATAATGTCCTGTCCTGTTCACCGGCCACCGGGCTGTTGATGGCTCGCTTTACTTTTTCAACTGCTTTTTGCAATTCATCAATGTTAACTGGTTTTAAAATATAGTCAACGGCACTTGCTTTAATAGCTTGTAGCGCATACTCGTTAAATGCAGTTACAAAAACAACTTTAAATTTTTGATCTCTGATACTGTTTAAAAATTGAAACCCATTTTCACCCGGCATACTGATATCAAGGAAAACTACGTCGGCAACATTTAACTGCAGCCAATCCCTGGCCTGTTCAGCGCTTTGGGCTTTTCCGACAACTTTTACCCCTTCACAATCATTATGGAGTAAGAATTCCAGGCTGGCCAGGTTATTCACTTCATCATCAACCAGCAAAGCTTTTAACATGTAGTTTATATTTAAATTTAAAGGTAGACATTTTGGTCGCTATAAATTAACAATATAGCAACCTGTAGCTTCAATTGAGTGTAGTGCAAAACGATTGAGTAAATGGTATTGAAAAACTTGTATAAAGTACAGCGGCAGGTAAAAAATTTATTGGAACTGATTTGCTAAATTTAGGATATTTAATGTTTATGAGAATTGGTGAAA